>Ga0114950_10000022_pt1 | contig 70022 bp, 65 predicted proteins | sample N075metaG_FD_83503 | JGI IMG/M metagenome (GOLD analysis project Ga0114950, IMG submission 83503) | Deep subsurface microbial communities from Kermadec Trench to uncover new lineages of life (NeLLi) - N075 metaG | ecosystem: Environmental > Aquatic > Marine > Ocean trench > Sediment | place...
CCTTGAAGGATTTTGACGGGCAAGGGCGCGTGCGTGCGTTTGGTGAGGTGTGGGCAGCAAGAAGCTCTTCGCCGATTGCTGAGCACGCCACGGTGCGCATCACAGATGTTGACGGACTGACGCTGATTGTTCAGCCAGAGGATTGAACCATGGAAATTTTCATAGCCATCGTTGCTACCATCATCGTCGGACTGCTGATCAGTTCGTTTCGCGTGCTGCGCGAGTACGAACGTGGCGTAGTGTTCTTGCTTGGGCGCATGTACAAGATAAAGGGCCCCGGATTGATCATCATCGTTCCGGTCATCCAGCAAATGGTGCGCGTGGATCTCAGAACGATCGTTCTCGACATTCCCTCTCAGGACCTCATTACCCGCGACAACGTGTCGGTCAAGGTCAACGCCGTTCTCTACTTCCGAGTGGTCGATCCGCAACCAGCGATCATCAACGTGGAAAACTATATGGACGCAACCGGACAGCTGGCCCAGACCACCCTGCGCTCGGTCCTTGGTCAGCACGAGCTGGATGAATTGCTGGCCGAGCGCGAGCAGCTCAACAACGACATTCAGGTAATTCTGGACAAGCAGACCGATCAGTGGGGTATCAAGGTCGCCAACGTGGAGATCAAGCACGTAGACATCGACGAAAGCATGATCCGCGCCATCGCCAAGCAAGCCGAAGCCGAACGCGAACGGCGTGCCAAGGTCATCCACGCCGATGGTGAACAGCAAGCGGCAACCAAGCTGGTTGAAGCAGCCGCGCTCTTGAGCACATATGGTGAGGCCATGCAGTTGCGGTATCTACAGACGCTCACCGAGATTGCGGGAGAGAAGAGCTCGGTAATTGTGTTTCCGATTCCGATGAACCTGATCGACTCGATTCAACGGATGGTAGGGAACAGTGGGGCCTCGGGCGACGAATCGTGATTGAGCCATCGCAAACCCTCGCTGTCCGTTGCTGCGCGGGGCCACCTCGGTTGTGCGGCTAGATGCCGCAGCAATCCCGCAGGCGATTAACAATCTGACACACGTAAACTACGTCTGCCTCAGACGTGGTAACCAGTTATGAACACACCTGAATTCATCGCGGCGCTGATGGAGCCTGAAGCATACGGGCATCCGTGTGGTGAAGTGCGGCTCGTCGAAACTCACATTTCCTGGGTATTTTTGACCGGTGACTATGCCTACAAGGTCAAGAAGCCAGTGCAGTTTAATTTCGTTGATTTCAGCACCATGGCGCTGAGGGCTCATTACTGTGATGAGGAGGTGCGCTGCAATCGATCGTTTTCCCCTGAGCTTTATCTGGGCGTGGTTACCATCAACCAAGATCGCGAAGGTCGTTATCATGTGGCCGGAGCGGGGCAGGTAGTCGAGTCGGCAGTCAAGATGCGCGAGTTCCCCGGCGCGCGGCAATTGGGCAACCTGCTGGCGGCTGACGGGCTGGAGACGCCGGCAATGCGCCGGTTCGGGCTGGACCTCGCCGACCAGCATGCGCGGTTACCGCGCAAGCACGGTGCAGACGACGAGGTGGAGAGCCGCGTCCTGAAACCCGTACTCGACAACTTTCGAACCCTCGGCCCGCTGCGTGCGTCCCGGCTTCACCAAAACCTGCTCAGTCGCCTGGAAACAGATTCGCAATCTGCATACCGACGGTTGTGGCCGCGGTTCGTGCGGCGCCTGCGGGACGGTTTCACTCGTGAATGCCATGGCGATCTGCATCTGAGGAATCTCGTGGTTCTGGGCGAGCGTGTCCGCGCCTTCGATTGTCTCGAGTTCAATTCGAATCTGCGCTGGATCGATACGGCGAGCGACGTTGCGTTCCTGCTGATGGATTGCTCGGTGCGCGGGCGTCATGATCTCGGCTATGCCTTCCTTGATGGCTACCTCACAGGCTCGGCGGACTACGAGGGAGCTGCTTTGTCAGCGTTCTTCCAGGTGTATCGATCCATGGTGCGCGCCAAAGTTGTGGCGCTGCGGCTCGAGGAACTTGGAGAATCAGATGACCAGGCCTCCGCAGAGCGGCTCGCGTTGCACCTGGATTGGGCGGATGAACGTCTGCATCGGGGGCCCGGGATGTTGCTCCTGATGTGCGGCTTTTCCGGTTCGGGCAAGTCCCATCTCGCCGAGCGCCTCGTGCCGCGGCTACCGATGGTCCGGGTTCGTTCAGATGTTCTGCGCAAAGCTCGAGCCGGCCTCGGGCCGCACGACCGGTCCCACTCGCCGCTCGACGGTGGATTGTACACCGAGGCTCAGACCCAGGCGGTTTACGCCGAGATGCTGCGGGTGAGTGAGAAGCTGCTAGAAGCGGGCGAGAACGTTCTGGTGGATGCGACGTTTCTTGACCGGCGCTCGCGTTCAGTGTTTCAGGCGGCCGCAGCAGGGCTCGGGACCGACTGCGTGATCGTGCATTGCCAGGCCCCTCAGGCCACTTTGGACGACCGTGTTCGCAGTAGAGAGCGCAAGGGTGAATGCGTCTCCGAGGCCGGGCCGGAGGTGATGCGACAGCAGTTGTCGCAGTTCGAGCCGATCATGCCTGAGGAACTTAGTGTCGTGGTCGACACCCGGGGGCCTCCGAAGATTGCTCAGCTGGAACGTCGCATACGCGAAGCTCTCTCCTGATTGAGAGCTTGACCGAGGGGAGTCGGGGCGGGTCCATTTCAGGATTCGCTTGCGCAACCGATGCATAAATTCGCGTACGGAAGGGCTTCAAGGCGCCTCTCGCCAATTGGTTCGCCACAACGTTCGCACGCAAGATATCGGCCGGCTTCAATGCGTTTGAGGGCGTGCTCAATCTGCGCTAACTCGTGGCTCATCTCTTTGTCAAGGGCGACCAGGGTTTCGCCGTTTTCGAGCTCCACGGCTTGCTCGGCAAAATCAGGAGGCAGAGGTTCATCCCGATGTCTGGTATGACGGGCGACTCGTTCCTGACGCTCACCGAGGTCGCGATGACGTTGCTCGAGTGTGGTTTTGGCTTGCTCGGTATCCACTTCGCCCTCCGGCGTTTTGTTGTGCGCTTGCTAAGCGCCGATCAGGGATGTCACCTGCTATTGTGCCAGCATGATGCCCTTTGCTGCCACTAAGGGAAACCCGTAGTTACAGGGTGGGATTTACGAGTTGTGCGGTTTTTCCGCAGTTTTAAAACTGTCCACACACAGCATGAGGAAGCGGTGTAGCGGATATCTCGGGGGGGCTGGACGTGGTGTGAACGTGACGAACACCTGTGCGGTAAGGTAAACGAGTTATACTATTTCTCGATTATCGGGAGTGGTTGATGACAGAACAGCTAGTAGCACCGGATATACCGAGTTGGCCCGAGCAGAAACTCAGGGGTCACCGAATTCCAGGCTCACGCTACACGTCGCGCGAGTTTGCTGATAAGGAGTTTGAAGAGATGTGGGCCAAGGTCTGGCTGCTGCTCGGGCGCGAGTCCGAGATGCCCGACCCGGGTGACTGGCAACGTGAGGAGGTGGGTGCGGAGTCCATCCTGATGGTGCGCCAGACCGATGGCAGCGTCAAAGCGTTTTACAACGTGTGCCAGCACCGTGGCAACCCGCTCGTGTCCGAGGAGACGGGCAGCGTGCGCCGGTTCGTGTGCAAGTACCACAGCTGGGCGTGGATGCCGGACGGGGAACTCAATTTCGCCCCCGATGCCGATGATTTTCCCGAGGGCAATCCGTGCGGCAAGATGCGTCTGGAAGCGCTCGCCTGCGAAACGTTTGCCGGCTTCATCTGGGTCAACATGGACACCGATTGCGTGAGCCTCAAGGAGTACCTGGGGCCCATCTGGGATGACTGGAGCCGCTACGATCTGGAAACCTGGAAACGTTATGCGGCGCGCACGGCCACGCTGCCATGTAACTGGAAGGTGGTGCTGGACAACTTCAACGAGTCCTATCACGTGCCAACGGTACACATGGCGGCCACCCCCGACACCGACAGGAAGAAGATTCGCGGCGGGATCGACACCAACTATCGCGAAACGCGCTTTGATCTTTCCGATGAGGGCCACAACCGCATGATCATGCGCGGCGGCTACGGCGTCGGCTTAACGGACGACGAAGGCAATATCATCGAGCCGCTGACGAGCCTATTGCGCCAATGGGAGCTGGATCCAGGCGACTTCAAAGGACGCCCCGAAGATACCCGCGAGGCGCTTCAAAAAGCCAAACGCCGTCTCGGTCCAGGGCGGGGCTATACGCACTACGATAAGATACCCGACGAGCAGTTTACCGATGCCTTTCATTACACCCTGTTTCCAAATTTTGCGGTGTCGATCTGGGCGGACGGTTTTCACTTCCTGCGTGCGCGGCCGCATCCCACCGACCCGGAGCAGTGCATCTTCGACAACTGGTGGTATGCCAGCCAACCGGCATCCGAGACCGCGCCGGTGGCCACGATGGTGGGCCTGGTGGAGCGAGACGCGCAGGTAAAGCTCGAAGTGTTCGACGGCGGTGAATATTCCATGGGGCCGGCTATTGACCAGGACGTAGCAGTTTTTGTGCAGCAGCAGAAAGGCTTTCGATCACGCGGATTCAAAGGCGTTTACTTGTCGAACCAGGAAAATCGCGTCCGCCGATATCACGAGCTCATCGATGACTACATCGAGGGCCGACTGCCAAAACGCTCGAGCGATTGATCCCACCTGCACTAGAAGGGGATGACCATGAGTGAAGCGAGTGATTGGCGCACGGAGCCTGCGGCGGCGTGGGCCCAGCCGGACGTGGCCGCCCATGCAATCGAGGGGTCACGCTACACCGACCCGGCGTTCTTTGCTGCGGAGTGGGAAGGAATGTGGACCAAGGTGTGGCTGCTCTTGGGGCGGGCTCGAGAGGTTTCTCATCCGGGTGATTTCCAGGTCGAAAATGTGGGCCCTGAGTCCTTCATTATGCTGCGGCAGGACGATGGGTCGATTCGTGCATTTTACAACGTGTGTCAGCACCGCGGCTCGAGGTTGCTGTTCGCGCCATCGGGTTCGGTCGACGAGATCGCATGCCCGTATCATGGGTGGCGCTACAACCGCGCCGGATCGCTGGTGTCTGTCCAGGATCCAGAGGACTTCAGCGCCGGAAATCCGTGTGATCACATCAGCCTGGTGGAGGTGGCTTGCGAGACCTTCGCCGGCTGGATCTGGATCAATATGGATCCAGAGTGTGGCTCGCTGCGCGATTACCTTGGTCCGGTGTGGGACGACTGGCAGACCTGGCAGCCTGACGAATGGCGGCGGGCGTCGGCGGTTTCGGCCCAGGTGCCCTGTAACTGGAAGGTCATCCAGGACAATTTCTGCGAGTCCTACCATTTATTGACCGTGCACCCTCAGCTGACCGCCAACATCGAAGAAGGCGTGCCCTGGACTCGCTTCGATATGTCGGAGGAGGGCCACAACCGTATGATCATGCAGGGGAGCATGCCGTCGCGGCGACGAATTGGCGGGCCGGCGATTGTCGAGCCATTGCGTTCCCAGCTGCAGATGTGGGATCTCAATCCGGAGGACTTCGCTGGACGCGAATTCGACACTCGCCCGGCGATCCAGCGGCAGATGCGCTCGCTTGGTCCGGATCGAGGCTACGCGCACTATGAGCGGCTGAGAGACGAACGGCTGACCGATCCGCATCATTACAACATCTTCCCGAACTGCTCAGTGACCTTCGGTGCGGATTCCATACTTTTACAGCGCATGCGCCCGCATCCGACCGATCCGCAGCAGTGCCTTTTCGATCATTGGACCTACGTGTCGCTGGCGTCCATCGAACATGGCATCTTTGAGGCCGGTCGCGGGCGTCAGGAGTTCGCGGGCGACGCGGAGCTGCAGACGATCGAGTACGGCGACACATCCATGGGAATCATCGCCGACCAGGACATTGGCATCACGACCGGCCAACAGCTCGGTTTGCGATCGCGGGGGTATCGAGGAGCTCACCTGGCCGATCAAGAAGCCCGCATTGCGCGCTATCACCAGGTGATCGATGAGTATATTGCCGGGCAGCGGTCTTGAGGGGCGGATCGCGGATGGTCAGGCACGTCGTGTTGGTGAAGTTCCACGAGGACACCACCGCGGACCAGCGTGCCGAGTTCATCAGCCGCTCACAATGGAGCCGCAGCGCCGATTACGTGACCGGTTATGTTTGCGGCCTGCCGGTTCGGCCGAACCCCTATGCCGCTGACGGAACCGATGACTGGGACTGGGCGATGTCCCTCGATATAGCCGAAGCCGACGTCGAGCGCTATCGGGATGACCCGATCCACCAGGCTGTAGGTGCCGATGTCGGCGCCTACGCGCAAGGTTACGCGATCCTGGATTTTGTAATCGACTGACGCCTCACCCGTTGCAGTGTTTTTGCGGCGCTCTGATAGGAGAAGTCGTCCCGTCCGGCGCCTTCAACAGGGGTTCATGCTCTTTCGACTGCCGCCGGCGTTCGCTCATTTACCGCTGAAAGGCGCGGTTATCGCTTGGCGTTGTTGAAGGTTGCCCTCAGCTTGCTGTAGTCAGCACCGTTTGGGCCTTCGAGAAAATCCTGCTGGCCAAGCAGTTGAGCCATGCGCTCGCCATGGCGCTCGATCAGTTCGTCCCCAGACGCTCGATAGTCTTCAACGGGGCGCATCATCAAGCGGCTGTAAGTGATGTGGCATACGACCCTTTCGCCGTCGATACGCCTTGGAAAATTAGAGTGCCACAGGTTGCCGTCCCACAGAACCACCGAACCCGCCGGACACTCGACGGCCAGAGCACCGGCCAGCGCACGGATCTCCTCGGCGTTAGGATGTCGACGCAGCGTGTTGCTGCCTGGAATCAGCAGAGTTGACCCGCCGTCGCGCGTGAACTCATCGCAGACCCAGCAGCCGGTTAGCAACATGTTGTGTGCCGGGAAAGGAGCGGGCAGCCAGTTGTTGTCGGCGTGCAGGCCGATGACCCGGGCACCCTCGAGCCGGACGCTGCCCGCTACCTGGCTGAGGAGAAATCCGCGCCCCACGGAAAACTCGGCCATGGCCAGCAGCTTCGGATTGAGAACCGCTTCGGCAAACAGCGGGTCCTTTGCCAGCAGCATGTTGGTGCCGCTGCCACTTGCCAACTCGATGATTCTGGCACGCAGACGGTCGTTGAAAACCAGGGACGCGGCCTGCTCAATCACGGTCCAACCGTTCATCGCAAGCTCTCGGCAGTTTGCTGCCAGCCCGAGCTCGTCGATCACCGGGGCCAGCTCGGGCGAAATCGCCTCCGGCGCCAATGTATCGAAATAAGTTTCGGGCGTGGTTGAATCAGGCATGGTTGTCATTCCAAACTGCAGATCGAGACTTTACATCATTCGGTGGCGAACTCAGAACGTCTGCCGGGGTTGAAGGAACTGAATCGATGGGCGACGAGCCCAAATTGCTCAGGGTGATGGAACTGACCGAAAAACAAGACCTGCCTGCCGGCGAGTTCTCGTTGTGGCTTCGGCGCACGCGGCGCGCGCTGACGACGCACTCCGGGGTTGACGTGCCTTGCGCTGGGTGCAATGCGTGTTGTCGGTCGTCCTACTTCATCCATATCGGGCCCGCGGAGACCGAGACCCTTGCCCGCATACCCCCCGAGCTCCTGTTTCCGGCCCCGGGTCAGCCCGAAGGTAGTGTGGTTATGGGTTACGATGAGCAGGGTCACTGCCCGATGCTGGTCGATGGCGCGTGTTCGATCTATGAGCATCGGCCGCTGACCTGCCGCAGCTACGACTGCCGGATATTTGCTGCAGCCGGAATCGCGGCGGGTGAAGACGACAAGAAGCTGGTTACCAGGCGCACGCTGCGGTGGAAGTTCGACTACCCCGGCGAGCGTGACCGTATTCAGCACTCGGCGGTACAAGCCGCTGCAAGGTTCCTGCCCGAGCATGCTCAGCGCCTAGGCGACGAGGCGCCGAGCACTTCAAGTCAGTTGGCCATTCTCGCCATCAAAGTTTACGACGTTTTTCTAAAAATCCGCGACGGGTACAATACAAACGGATCCATCCCTCCAGATCCCGATGTCGTTGACGCAGTCATGGGGGCAAACGAGGAGTTTGGCGACTAACACTGCGTACGGCAGACCACCCCATGCAGAGTCGAGCACCTCGAGAGCCTGTCCGCCATGTCGAAGCGTTGGGTTTGCGCGAGCTTGTTTCGACTGGCGCGATCCGCGGCCTCGCGCATCGCGCCTGGATGTGAGTCATCGCAGCACGCGTATGACACGCGTATGACACGCGTATGAATTTCCTGCATCTCAACAAAAGTAATGTTTTTCATAGGCTTGCATGGATAACCTAAGATGTACGTGAGAACGCGGCGGCTTGTCCACAAGTTGAATACAGGTTGATACACAACATATCCACAGAGGCTTGCAGCGTTTTCACTGGAGTTCACCGACACGCCGGGTAGCATAGTTTGCACGGTCGCCGATGGTGGAACCTGGAAACAGGACCTCCCATCGGCAGATCGGCTGACCCTCGCCGGGGTCGGGGTCGCCGGAGGCGCTGGCGGCTCAAGGGAGATTCCCGAGCATGAGGAGGCTGTCGGCCAACAGCCAGGTCATGTGAAGGCAGAACTTTCCTGCGGATGCGGTTTCTTTCGAGGAACCGACCTCTCAAGGGAAGCAACGCAAAGGGAATTGTTCCGAACCTCGATCCGGGGTGATCGCAACGGAAAGAGGCGACGTAGCAAGGCGTCGTTAAATAACGACTCACGAGTCATGGTCGTGGGCCGAGCCGAAACGCCCTTGAGGTGCTTCAACCTGGTCGACGATCCTAAGGGAGTGCAACTGGATCGACCGTAAGGTCAAACCTTGAGACGCTTCCTAAAGCCAATGCCCTTCGGGGTGCTGGCATATAGGGAACCCCGCTTCGGCGGGGTTTTCTTTTTCTTAGAACCCCTTTTTGTTTGGGACCGAATCCGAGCAGGGACCTCGTGCCCAGGCCATCGCCAAGTGTTTCCGCGCACCCACTTCTTGCGTATCGTTTGGGGAATTATTCTGAGGGACGCAGATCCAATCATGACGTTACCGGATATCTGGCCGCTGCTGGTGTTCTTCGCGGTGATGATAACGCTGGCGACAGTGCGATTTCGCAAACGACTGGATTGAACCAGACGCGGGGATTAGTCGTGCAAACGAAAGGGGTGGCTTGGAGCGCAATGTCAGCAAAACAAAAGCCGCCCGAAGGCGGCTTAAACGTCCCGATGCTTATCTTTTTTATTCGGGAGTACGATATTCGCTTTCCCCTCCCCTGATGTCCGGGTTCGTCCTCACTCACTCGGCTGGGCAAAACGAGTTCGGAAAATAGCAGGGTGGACCCTAGGAATCAATAAGTTACTGAGATTTTCTCAAGTCGTTTTTGCATGTCTTTTAGCATGCCTTTTGCGTTGCGTCGGGGGCACCCTCGGTGCGTTGGCGACACCGGCGCTAGCCGACGCGGCACCGCTGGCGCACATCGCGTGGCAGCCCTGGGGACCCCGGGCATTTGCGGGTGCCGAGCGTCACGACAAGTTGTTGTTTATAGACGTTGGCATCGAGGGCTGCACTGCCTGTCGACGCATGGATGAGACCACGTTCACCCATCCCGGTGTGATTCGTCGATTGAACGAGCATTTTGTTGCGATATCCGTTGACGCTGAGGCGAGGCCCGACATCGGAGATCGTTTTGGAGACTGGGCCTGGCCGGCATTGATATTTCTTGCGCCCGACGCCACCCAGGTGCTGGCCCTGCGTGGCAATCGGTTGCCGCGCAATTTTATTCCCATTCTCGATGAGTTGGTGGCGAAACACGCCGTCGGCGAGCTCAACGCCGATGGTCTTGCGCCGCTTGCAGCGCCTGTTGGGCTTGTAAGCCGCGAACTCGAACCGTTGCGGCGTCAAGTTCGATCTCAGCTCGATGGGCGGCTGAACGAGGCTATGGGCAGCTGGCGCAAACGGGGTATCGGCTCGACGTCGGGCGCGCGTCAGCAACATCTGTTGATGCGTGCGCACATGTACCTCAATCCGACGCTTCAGGCGATCGGGCTGAAGACCGCGGATAGTTTTCTGAAGCTGCTCGATCCCGTCTGGGGCGGCGTCTATCAAGCGTATTTTGAACGCGACAACGGCGCGGGCACGGTGATACCCGAAAAACGCCTCCTCGGTCAGGCCAATGCGTTGTTGGTGTTCGCATCGGCGTTTCAGCTCACAGGCGACATGCGCTACCGCAACGGCATTCGCAAAGTGAACGACTACCTGCAGGACTGGATGGCCTCGCCCAGCGGTACCTATTACACCTCTCAGGAGGATGCGGCACCGAAGCTCGATGATCGGGTGGACGTTCGTACCTACTGGGCGTTCACAACCGAGCATGAGCGTCGCCAGTTTGGCGTTCCGCCCATCGATCACGCGGTGTACACCGACAAGAACGCCCAGATCATTCTTGGCTACCTGCGGGCATTCGAGGCGACCGAGGAGCCGAACTATCTGCGAGTCGCGCGAAGGGCTGCGCAATCATTACTCAATGAGCGGCTCACTGACGCAGGCTGGGTACGTCAAGCCAGCGACTCGATTCGGGTCCGGCAGGACAATCGCATGCGCGATCATGACGTTGCACCGCGGGCCTTCCTGGCGGCCCAGGCATGGTTCGGCCGCGCGTTGCTGGGGTTGTATGGAGCGACAGGCGAACGGCCCTGGCTCGAGCATGCGCTGAAGCTCGCTTTGGCCATGCGCGCCACGTTGGAAGACCCCAGGCTGGGGGGCTTCTACGATTCCGCAGCCGGCGCAGATTCAGCGCTCCTGCCACGACGCAAGCCGCTTGAGATCAACGCGGTGGCGGCACATTTTTTCTACGATCTGGGTGTTTACGGCAAGCGTGAAGACTATCAGGGGCTGGCCGAGCGCATCGTACGGGCGACCGCCTCGCCGGCGGCCGTTCGGCGCGAGGGTAAGGTGACCGCACAGCTTGGCCTGGTGCTGGAAAAACTGGCTGGCGCCTACGTGGAATTCTCCGTGGTCGGTGACCCCACCGACGCGCGGTCCATCGCGCTGTTTGAGGCTTCCCGCGCTGTCTATCATCCGCGGAAGCTCATCCACTATGAAGCGCCGGGTCGCTATCCCGACAGGCCACGGCCCGCGCTATATATCTGCAATCCCGATCGCTGCACGGTGCCGATCGAAAAGCCTCGGGAAATTCCCGGGCACCTGGAGGCGTTTCGCGCCCCGGCCATGAGCTGACGCGCCATCCACCGCAGCATCGATTTCGTAGGGTGTTCTGGCTAAGCTAGACGGTCTCGCGGTGAGAATCGGGGAGGGGACGTTGACTGACTCGCAAGCTATTGCGCTGACCGGCGCACCGGGATCGCCGTATACCAGAAAAATGCTGGCGCTGATGCGTTTTCGGCGGATCCCCTACCGCTTGTTGATCAGCGGTACTGCCGAATCCGACGCTATGCCAAAAGCCAAAGTCAGCTTGTTGCCGACGTTTTACTTCGCAGACGATTCCGGCGAACTCGAAGCGGTGGTGGATTCCACCCCGATCATACGCACCCTGGAAAGTCGTTATATGGGTCGCTCGGTAATCCCCGCGGATCCAGCCCTGGCATTTCTCGATTACCTCATCGAGGACTACGCCGACGAATGGTTGACCAAGGCGATGTTCCATTACCGCTGGTACTACGATGCCGACATCAAGCGCGCGGGGGAAATTCTTCCGCGTTGGCGCAATCTGACCGCGAGCGACGCAGAGATCGAACCGCTGTCCGCGTTCGTTCGGGAACGACAGATCGCTCGGTTGTATGTGGTGGGGAGCAACGACACCACGGCGGCCGTGATCGAGGACGGCTACAAACGTTTTCTTGCGTTGTTCGCCGAGCACATACGCAATGGACCTTTTGTGCTGGGCGCCCGTCCGGCAGCATCGGACTTTGCCTTGTTCGGCCAACTCACCGCGCTCACTCAATTTGATCCAACTCCGATGGCAGAGGCTTACGACCGTGCTCCGGCGGTGTGCGCGTGGGTCGGTGTGGTGGAGGACTTGTCAGGTCTGGGTGCCTCTGCCGAGGATTGGTTCAACCGCGAAGCGCTGCCGGCAACGCTCAAAGATCTGCTCACCGAGATTGGCCGGGTTTATGTGCCGGTCCTGCTCGCCAATGCTCACGCTGTAGATTCCGGTGCCGAGGAGGTGCGCACCGAAATCGACGGCCGACCCTGGACGCAACAGCCGTTTCCGTATCAGGCCAAATGTCTGCAGTGGATCCGTCAGGAGTTTGCACGGCTCGATCCGGACGATCGCGAGTTTGTGTCCGGTACTCTCGAAGCTACGGGTTGTGAAGTTCTTATACGTAAACCGAGGCTCGAACTAGTGGAAGGCTAGGGTGGCCCAGTTCATTCATCCGTATTCATTCACACACATCCAAAGCAATAAGAGGAAATGATGAGAGAAGCAGTCATTGTCGACGCCGCGAGATCTGCGGTGGGTAAACGGAATGGATCCTTGGGTCTGGTGCATCCGACGGATGTGCTCGGCCAGGTGCTCGAGCAACTCCTGCAAAGAAATGGCCTCGACTCCGAGCAGGTGGATCAGGTCATTGGTGGCTGCATCAATAAGCTCGGCGCTCAAGGTATGAACGTGACCCGCACGGCCTGGCTTTCTCACGGGGGAGCCGAGGCTACGCCCTGCATCACCATCGACTCCCAGTGTGGCTCCTCCCAGGAAGCCGCTACTCTCGCCGCCAGTCTCGTGAGTTCCGGCATGGCCGACGTGGTCATTGCCTGCGGGGTCGAGAACATGTCCCGGTTGCCCATCGGCGCTGATTCGGTCGGCCTCGATGCCGGCCTGGGGAAACCGCTATCGCGCAGCTATTTCGGCAGCTATGAGTTCGTAAGTCAGTTCGAGGGTGCCGAGCGCATGGCGGAGAAATATCAGATCACGCGCTCCGACACCGATGCCTTCGGATTGGTATCCCAGCAACGTGCAGCCCGGGCCGTGGCCGAAGGTCGGTTCAAATCCCAGATCATCGCGCTGGATGTGCCGGTGTTCGACGAGAACGGCAAACGGACCGATGAGACCTTCGTGTTCGATACCGACGAGGTTCCACGGGATACCAGCCTGGAAGCGCTGGCCGGGTTGAAACCCGTTGCCCGGGAAGCCGGCGTGCACACTGCGGGCACTTCTTCCCAGATTGCAGATGGTGGTGCGGCGGTATTGCTGATGAGCGCGGAAAAAGCCGAAGCCCTGGGGCTCACCCCCATGGCTCGAGTCGTGCAGACCGCACTCGTGGGATGCGATCCGGTGCTGATGCTTGAAGGTCCGATTCCAGCCACCGAAAAACTGCTCGCGAGTGCCGGATTGAGCATTGGCGACATCGACGTGTTCGAGGTCAACGAGGCCTTCGCCTCGGTCGTGTTGTCCTGGGCAAAGACCGTGGGCGCGGATCTTGATAGGGTCAACCCCAACGGCGGCGCGATCGCACTCGGCCACCCCTTGGGCGCCACCGGTTGTTTCCTGATCACCAAGGCCGTGCACGAGCTTGCCCGGTCCGGGGGCGAGTACGGGCTCATCACCATGTGTTGTGGAGGCGGGCTTGGTACGGGCACGCTGATTCAGCGGGCGAGCTAACAATCAAAAGGAGCGAATCGAATGCCGAGTCAAGAACATGAAGCGCTGGTAGCCGCACTGTTGGAGGAAGGCGTGGTCGATGCGCCCACCCTTGAGGAACAACGGGCCAACTACGACGCGATGTTGGGCGCAAACCCACTACCCGACGCGACATCTATTGAGGAGTTGCGCATCGGTCTGTGCAACGCCGATTGGGTATCGGTGCCTGACAGCCGCGAAGACCGGGTGATTCTCTACCTGCATGGGGGTGGCTATGTCATCGGATCCAACGTCGCCTATCGTGAGTTCGCAAGTCGGCTCGCCCAGGCGAATCGGGCCCGGGTCTGCGTGCTCGACTATCGACTTGCGCCGGAAAACCCATTTCCAGCGGCGGTGGATGATGCTGTTGCAGCGTTCGGCTGGCTGCTCGAACACGGGGTTAAGCCGTCACGCATCACGGTTGCGGGGGATTCTGCGGGTGGTGGATTGACCCTGGCAACGCTGATGTCTCTGCGCGACGCTGGCGGTCCCCAGGCGGCCTGTGGTGTGTGTTTCTCGCCCTGGACCGACCTTGCGGGTACCGGCGATTCCGCGCGACCTGGCGCAGTGGACGACCCGCTGGTCAGCGACGAAGTTCTTTCGGAAATGACCCAGGCGTATGTGGGAGAGGACGTGCGCAACCCGTTGGCCTCGCCTTTGTACGGGGACTACGAGGGGCTGCCGCCGTTGTTTTTGCTGGTGGGCGGTCGGGAGATTCTGCTGGACGACGCGCTACGTGTTGCTGACAAAGCGCGCAAAGCGGGCGTTGACGTGACGTATTTTCAGGGCGATGGGCTTGTACACGTGTGGCCCGTTCTTGCACCCACCGCGCCAGAATCCGCAGCCGCGCTGGAGCAGATGGCGGGCTTTACCGAGGGCCATTGGGGCTGAGCGAGCGCTCCTGATGACCGAAGCTGGCGGAGAGACCGCGCTGGTTCGTCCTGATGAGGAGATGGATCGGCAGTGCTTGGCCGCGGACCATATCGTGAGCCCTGGGCGCGACCGGCCCGAGTGGTGGCCGGATTGCCAAGCATCGCGATCCGATCGACCTCGAAGTCGACAACCTTTGAGGAATCTCTGAGCGTTCGAAAATCAGACAGAGGCCCGTTAGTCAGGCTTCTAACCCAAGGAGCAATCAACATGCCCAGAATTCGCCTGATGGAAGATGCGGAGCTTTCCCCCGCGGCACGCGAGCGCGTGCAGGCAGCCGAAGCGGCGGGGACTGGCACGTCCGTGCTCAGAGCGCTCGCCCATTTGCCTGAAATGTTCGATCGCTATTTCGAGTTCTACTACCCGGCTCATCAGGGAGGCTGCGTGGAAGCCGACCTGAAGGAGCTGGTTCGGTTGAAAATCGCTCGGCTCAATGACTGTTTCACGTGACTGAACGCACGATTTCCATCGGCGGTGGAAAAAGGTTTGACGGAAGACAAGATCGCGGAACTCGATGCACCGACGAATCACTACTCTGATCGGGAGAGGTTGGCCCTTGCCTATGCGGAGATGTTGGCGCTCCGGCACCACGAGATCGACGATGCCTTCTTCGATGATCTGAAGACTCAGTTCAACGACGCCGAGATTCTCGAGCTCGGCATGATGATTGGCCAGTACATTGGGTTCGGGCGCTTGTTGAAGGTGCTGGATCTCGAGCCCCGCGTCTGCCCAGTGGACTAGCCCTGGTTCGATGATTGAGCGCGAATTATTCGAGCCGCATGAGGATTCGCAGCGGGGCGCCGATTTTACTTGGTCGCGACGACGATTTCTGAGTGCAGGCAGCGTTGCGGGTCTGCAACGGGCGTGGAAGTTTGTGATTCCGTATGCGCGATTCTGGCCCGCGGGCCTGATGCCGGTTGCTCATGCGCCCTGGGCGCTTGCCAGCGTGCGTGAAGCCTCGGGTTTGCGGGTTCTGAACGACCGTCCGCTGAACGCAGAAATTCCGGCCCACCTGCTCGATGATGATGTGACGCCAGCAGCGCGAATGTTCGTGCGCAACAACGGCATTGCGCCGGTCAACGTCGATTCCGATCGCTGGCGGTTGTCGGTGACGGGGGAGGCCTGTGCAAACCCACAGATTTTCTCGATCGCCGACCTCAAACGCCGCTTCCAACGACATACCTACCAGCTGCAACTGGAATGTGCAGGCAATGGTCGCGCGGAGTTCCGTCCGCGGGTACCGGGCAATCAATGGACCACCGGCGCGATTGGTTGTCCACAGTGGTCGGGTGTGCGCCTGCGTGATGTGCTGCAAGCGTGCGGGATGCGCGATGACGCGGTTTACATTGGCTATCGCGGTGCCGATGCGCATCTTTCCGGCGATCCCGACAAGGACGCCATTTCCCGGGGCGTGCCCGTGGCCAAGGCGTTTGAGGACGAAGCCCTGGTCGCGTTTGCGATGAATGGCGAAGCGATCCCCGCCGAACACGGCGCTCCCTTACGCCTGGTCTGCGGCGGCTGGCCGGGTTCGGTCTCGGGGAAATGGCTCACCGAGTTGCTGATTCGGGATCGGCTCCACGACGGCGCCAAGATGATGGGAACGTCGTACCGTGTGCCGTGTCGCCCGATCGCTGCTGGGCAAAGCGTCGCGGATGAAGATATGTGCATCATCGAGTCGATGCCGGTGAAATCTCTGGTGACCTTCCCACGAAGCGGCGTGAGTGTTGCTGCGGGCAGCGTATTTGAAGTGCGCGGGCACGCCTGGGCCGGGGATCTAGCCGTGGCCGCTGTGGAGATCAGCATGGATTTCGGCGCTACCTGGGTTGCCGCGCAGCTCGATGCACCGCCCAACCGCCTTGCGTGGCAGCGCTGGCGAACGCCGTGGACCTTGCCCGTCGCCGGTTACTATGAAATCTGGGCCCGAGCCACCGACACCCGTGGCCGCAGCCAGCCGATGCTGGTGCCCGGCTGGAATCCCAGGGGATATCTCAACAACGCTGCGCATCGGATCGCCGTGCGGGCCCTTTGATGCCAAGATCGGCAATTTTCAGCCTGTGGCTGCTGATTGCTCCCGCGATGGCGGCGCCGCAGGACCCAGTGACGGGGCTCATCGTTGCGCCTGGATGGGAGTTGGTACGCGCTCACTGTGGGACGTGTCACGCTCATCGGATGGTGACCTCTCAGCGTGGCGATGCCACGTTCTGGATGAACATCATCCGTCGGATGGAGCGCGCGCAGAATTTAGGGCCGTTGGAAGCCGGGCAGGCGCGAACGATCGTCGCCTACCTGGCCGACAATTACGATGAGACGCAGTGGGGTCGGCGTCCGCCGCTTTCTACACGCCTGCTGCCCGAACACCGTCGGGGTGATCTAGGCTCGGCGTCGGATTCCCTGCAGTCGGTCGACCATGGCGTCGGCGCCGAGCCAGAACGCGAGTTTCAAGCGATCGAATAAAGCCAATCCCTCGCTGGCGCGCCAGCGTCGATGCGCGCGACGCATGCTCGGGTTGCGGTGCAGGCGGGCACGAACGGCAGGGGAGGCAGCCGATGCGCACAAGGCCGCTGCAAACAGGAACAGCACTCCGGGTATCACGGGAATGACGAGACCGATGAGCCCCAGCGCCAACAGGGCGAGTGTCATGACGGACATTAGAATGGATTTGAGCATGCTTGCCAGATCACGTAACGCTGTGTCTTGTCCATCTTCGGCTCGCATTATTCGTGCCAACGGTAACCGATTGTTTTTAATTATATTTTTTGGTACGGCGCGATGCGTGGATGGTGCATCTGACGAAGCATTGGCGATTCTGGTCAGATCGGGTGGCTTGTCGGCGCAGTTTACAACCCTTTACCTCGGCCGTTGGGGGCAACGCGTATCCTGATTCGGCAGTCGGGGCACCGCGAAGTGACATGCAGGATCTTGTGGGACAGTGTTTTTCTCTCGGCGACGAGCGTTACCGAATCGTCGACGTCCGCTATGTCGGCGGAGAGTCCATGGTATACGCTGAAGAACTGCGCAAAGTGAACGGACCCCGACCCCACCTGCCGCGCCGCGCCGCCTTTCATTACACCGATATTGTGAAATATCTTGCCTTGGACCGCCCTGCATAGCGGTCCCGGCCTTCTACATTCCAGTTACATCTTTTGTGCCAGGTCGTAAAGATGCCGTGACCGTTTCGGCAGTTTGTGACTGCGGCATCTGGTGTAATTTCTGGCGAAGGATCTGCTTTTAGGAAACAGGGATAGAGAACATAAATCGAATGTCTGAACAAAGTGAGCATCACGGTCTGGAAGAGATCGTCCTGCTCTTCGATGCCGATGGCGCGGCGGTATCCGCTGAAATGCTTTTTGCCGAGTTTGAAGCCCTGGTGAACCGGGCAGCGCCTCTGGACGAGCGCGCGGCCAGTGTGGTGAAAGCCGTGTACGGCGTCGTCGCGACCGGCTTGAGGCTGCGCGGACTGGTATTTTTCCAGTTCAAAGTCGACGAAGAAGGGTTGCTGGACGCATCCTTCAATGTGCCCTTGCGGTATCTGGTGCGTAATGCGGGGGCGGGACCGGATCTTGGGATGGGCTCGGTGCGACTGGCGTGTCGGGGGCAGTGTCCCGTGCCGTGGCATGCGGTGAATCTGTGGCAACCCCAGGGCGAAGGCGACGCGCACCCCGCCATGCTCGCGCAGAAGGCGGTATGGCGAAACCGCCTTGGTCTGAAACCCATGGCAACGACACCTGTCCACGATGACGTGGTGTGCTCGAGCGTCAGCGAAGAGCAGCTCGTTCTCGAGGAGCGACTGACCAAAACCTTTGGTGAAGATGGCAAGGTCAGCTTGCAGCAACTCATTGCCCAACATAATCAGCAGCTCAGCGAGGTTGGTCAGAAATATCGCGCCGACCTGGCGCAGCAACAACGCGGCTATCTGGATCAGATTCGAGATTGCCGTGATGAGATGCAGAAGCTCAAAGCATCGTTACGACATGAGCAGGAGCGAAGCCGCCGCCTTCAGGAACTGCTGCGCGGCGAGCCATAGGCGAACCTCGCTCAGCCTGCCGTTGCCCCCGCGAGCAGGGTGCCGAGCAGTAGAAACACGAAAATGATGGCGACGCCCGTCAACAGTCCTACCCCGGCTGCGCGGAAATTTGAATGCATGGCCCCACCGCGTTCGCGGTGGTAAGTAATAGCCGTGCCTTGCAGCTGCTTTGCAGCCAGGTAGGCGACCGAGGTTTGAATGACGATGAAGAGGCCACCGAGCAGCAGGGAGTCGGGCAGAAAAGCTGCGAATCCGATCAGCAACAGGTATAGCACGATGCCGCCAACGGCGGTTTTTTCGGCCAGCGATCGAGAGTTCAGGCTGCGATAGTTCAGGTACAGGATAACTACGGCGGCGGCTAGAGATCCAAGAATCGTCGCGATGATGATTCCTTGCAGCGAATACAATGCCGACTGGCCCGCCTGCTGGGTATTCGAAGAGGGTGGTTGATACGGATCGGACATCCGTTCAAGTTTACCCGCCAAACTCCCTATAATGAACGGCAACCGCTGTTGCCGGGAAGCGCATGCTGATCGAAATTTTTTCCGATGTGGTTTGTCCGTGGTGCTTCATTGGCAAACGACGTCTAGACATGGTGATGAGCTCAAGCGTAGGCGAAGGCGTCGAGCTGATCTGGCGGCCATACCAGCTATATCCCAATATGCCAGCAGGCGGGATTTCCCGAGAGGATCTTCTGCGCGCGCGGCACCCCGAGGCCAATGACCTTGAAGCGTTGAAGCGAAAGGTGCCCGGGCGCATTCGCGCCGAGGCCGAAGACGTCGGTTTGGAGTTCGACTTCGGCGCCATGGAGGTGATGCCCAATACACGAATCGCCCACCGGCTGCTGACCTTTTCGGCCAAGCCGGTGGAAACCGCCGCGGGATCCAACGAGCTACAGCACAATCTCGCCGAGGTACTGTTCCGCTATTACTTCTGTGATGGACGCGATGTCGGTGACCTGGAGGAGCTCGTTTGCGCAGCGATCGAGGTGGGGCTACCGGGCGATGAGGTCCGTGAATATCTGCAAGGCGATGGGGGTGTCGATGAGCTCGTCCATGATCTTGATCGAGCCGTCGATCTCGGCGTGAGCGGCGTGCCTTGTTACTTGCTGGGTGGCAGCTTTCAGCTCCCAGGGGCGCAGACGACCGAGGTGATTAGCCAATTCGTTCAGCGTGCCAAGGAGCGTCTAGGATGACGGGCACCGGATGCACGTTGCGCTCAATCGAGCTTCGGTAAGGAAAGTTTCGGCGCAACCGGAACGCTGAACACGTGCTTGGCCAGCACGTCGTACACGTGGCCACAGCCTTCGCAGTAGATCACCAAAAACCAGGGTTGCTTGGTCTTCGATTTCTCTTTGCTCTCCTTGGAGACGATGTGATCCACGCCTTGGAGGCCGCAACCAGGGCAGGTGGGTTCCGCCATCGTTAGCTAAACCGCTGGTCCATATCGTGGGCAGGCATGGTGTCCTTGGTCTGGCCAACGATCTTCGCCGGCACGCCCGCAACGGTGGCGTGTGCCGGCACGTCTTCGAGCACCACGCTGCCCGCTCCAACCTTGGCGCCTTCACCCACCTCGATGTTGCCGATCACCTTGCAACCCGCAGCCAGCAGAACGCCACGGCGTATCTTGGGGTGGCGATCTCCGGATTGCTTTCCGGTACCGCCCAGGGTCACGGAATGCAGAATGGAAACGTCGTCCTCGATCACGGTCGTTTCACCCACCACCACTCCGGTGGCATGGTCGAGCATGATCCCAGAACCGATAATCGCCGCCGGGTGAAAATCAACGCCGAGCGTTACGCTGATCTGGTTCTGGAAAAACTGCGCCAGCGTCTGCCGGCCCTGATTCCACAGCCAATGGGCAACGCGGTGTGCCTGCAAGGCGTGAAAGCCCTTGAAGAACAGGAACGGAGTTGACAAGTCTGTGCATGCAGGATCTCTGGAATAGGTAGCCAGGATGTCGATTTCGGCCGCCCGCAATATGTTCGGATCGTCGTTCGTCGCCTCGGTGATCACGTCTCTGATCAACATGGTAGGCAACATCGGATTGTCAAGTTTACTTGCCAGGCGAAAGCTTAACGCGGAGCCGAAACTATCGTGATTGAGGATGGTGGCGTGGAAATAGCTTCCCAGGATCGGTTCGCCGGCGGCTTTGACCGTGGCCTCTTCGCGCATGAGGATCCAAAGGTCTTTCTGCTCACCTATACTGAGTGTTGACTCGCGTACGGCCTCTGCGAGCATCTGAGAATATCGTTGATCTTGTGCACTACCCATATCAGGGGATCAAAGCCTATGTATCCCAGGGCATTTTGCAAGCATTGTTCATAGTCGATTCGCTGGGTACAGTGAGACGTTTGTTAAGACCGGTGAGGGCATGCCTCGTTCATTTTCCACGGTGGGACTGATCGGCCGCTACGGTAATCCGCAGATTATAGACAGCCTGTTGGCGGTCGCCGCCTGTCTGGACAGCCATGGGGTAGAAACGCTGATCGAAGACGATACCGCCAGCATGCTGGCCAATTCACATCATTCCCATGCCTCGCGTCAGGAGCTGGGCGAGCGCTGCGACCTCATCGTGGTTGTGGGAGGTGATGGCAGCCTTCTGGGTGTAGGCCGAGACCTTGCTCACGCGGGTGTCCCGGTGTTGGGGGTCAATCGGGGCGGCCTCGGCTTTCTGGCCGACATCTCACCTGAGCAGATTGCGATCAAGCTCGGCGACGTTCTCGGCGGCGCGTATGTGATCGAGGACCATTTTCTGCTGAACGCAACCATCATGCGGGGGGATGAGCAGCTGGGCAGCTCCCCGGCCCTGAACGATGTTGTGGTGCACATGGGTGGCATGGCACGCATGATGGAGTTTTCGTTGTGGGTGGATGATCAGTTTGTCTACGAACAGCGTTCAGACGGTCTCATCGTCGCCTCGCCCACAGGATCCACGGCCTATTCGTTGTCGGCCGGTGGGCCCATCATGCATCCGAGCCTGGATGCCATTGTGGTTGTGCCCATGTTTCCGCATACCCTCACGTCGCGTCCGCTCATGGTGTCCAGCGATTCGGTGATCAGAATCGTCGCCGCGCAAGATGCGGAGATAACCTGCGACTCGCAGGTGGATTTCGCGCTCAAAGGCGGAGACGAGGTGACGATCTCAAAGTACGCAAACCCGTTGCGACTCGTGTATAACCTTGGTCACAGCTTCTATGAATCCTGCCGCAGCAAGCTCGATTGGGCGAGCCGGTTAGGCGAGCGCGCCGACTGATGGGCCGTCACCCGTCCAGGTCGGTGGGTTGATCCACATCGCGTAGCACTCCCTCATCGGAAACCGGCACCTCTACCATCTGATCCTTGAGATCGTTGAGATCCTCGATGATGCTGCGGGCGCCGGCGTCTCCGCTCAGAGATTGCAGCGCTGAGAAGTGGTCGCGGCCAAACCCGACCGGATGGCCTGGGTCGCCCTGATAGCTGGGTTGCACGATGCTTTCGGGGCCCGCGCACTCCATGACCCGCTTGAGCTGAGCCAGGGTCGCCGCCTCGATGAATGGCATATCGCCCAGGGCAATGAACGCGTAAACCCAATCGCTCACTGTCGCGATCCCCGCTGCCAGCGAGTGTCCCATCCCGAGATGAGCCTGAGCTGCGGTCACCACCCGCGGCGCCCGCTCGCCGAAGCGGGTTGCCAGGGCAATTTCCAACTCTGCATCACCTTGTTTGAGCACTACCACGACCTGCTCGAAACAGCCGATGTATTTTTCTGTGGTGGCGTGCAGCAATCGTTCGCCGCCGGAAAGTCGGTGCGTTCGCTTGTCACTTCCGAAACGGCTGGATGCGCCCGCGGCGAGCAATAGCGCGCCCCCGGGCATCTATCAGCCTGCGCTGATCTGGGCCAGGTGTTCTATGGCCGCGGCGCTTTTCTTCTTTCTAACCGCGGTGATCTCCGCGAGTATCGCGATGGCTATTTCCGGCGGGGTCTTGCTGCCGATGGGTAGCCCGATCGGTGCATGCAATCTATCGATTTCAGCGTCGCTCAGGTCGAGCGCTTTGAGCCGTTCACGGCGGCTGGCCGAGGTTCGCGCGGAGCCCATCGCGCCGATGTAAAACGCATCTGTCTTCAGCGCCTCCATCATGCCCATATCATCGATGCGAGGGTCGTGAGTGAGAGCCACGATAGCGGAGGCCGGATCGTTCGCATGCGCTTTGAGCGCATCGTCCGGCATATCGTTTACCAGGGTTACCCCGGCTACCCCGAAATCATCAAGCAGGTGGTCTCGAGGATCGCAGACGGTCACCTGATAATCGAGGGTTTGAGCAATGTTCGCGAGATACTTGGAAACCATTCCGGCACCGATGATGAACAGCTGATAGCGCGGACCGTAGGTATGGCTGAGAATCTCCGATTCGGCGTCCCAGGTCAGCGGCTCGTGATGCTCGACATCGCATGCGTCGAAAGAAACTGCTTTAAGATCCACCGTTCGTCGAACGCATTGCCGGGTGGCGAGGCGTTCACGCAGGTGCGCAAAGTGAGTTTTGTGGCCGGCATCGGGTGTGAGTGGCTCGATCACGATTTGCAGCGAGCCTCCGCAAGGCAATCCGAATTTCTCGCTGTCTTCGGCTGTCACGCCGTAGCGAAAAAACTGCGCTTGCTCAGCGGCCAACTCGCCTTTGGTGAGCTTTTCCAGCAGATCGTCCTCCACGCATCCACCGGACAGCGAACCCACGACGTGCCCGTCGATGTCGCAGGCGAGCAGGGAACCAACAGGGCGTGGTGAGGAACCCCAGGTCTCTACGACCGTAGCCAGCCAGCAGGCACGCTGAGCTTGTAGCCACGCGTTTACCTGGTTCAGGACTTCTTCGTCTACCGCTTGCATCTCGTACGTCGACCCGTTTAAGTATCCAGGCATTTTACTACCACTTGCGGCTAGCTTCATGCGCGTGATTGAGACTTCGATTGACGAGGATCTTTCGTTGTTTTCGCAGTATCTGTGGCAGCAGCGCATCAACCATCGGGTATTCGAGGAACGCGGTCGCCAGGTGCTGGAGCTTGCCCAACCGGTCGACGAAGAGACCGTGCGCAAAGCGTACGCAGAATGGTCCGATGGGCGTCTGGTCTTAAAAGCGCTTCCGCGGGCGCGCCGGAGACTCCAGATCCTGCAGATCCTGCGTGGCTATCCGGGGCTCGCATGTCTAATCGCCACCGCCGTGGTGGTGTATCCATTTACCGCCCCGCTTGCTGAGGGCCATTTGACCGCGGTCGCCGCCGCGTTGACCATTGTGGATCTTGACCGCTATCCGCAGGCTGCGCCCGGATTTACCGAAATGCTGGGTGCGTTTGAGGTCTGGCGTTGGCTGCTGCCGGTGTTCATTCACTTCAATGTGCTGCATCTGGTGTTCAACTGCGCGATCGTCATCGAGCTGGGGCGTCGCCTCGAGCACGAATTCGGCGGGTGGCAATTGTGCCTCGTGGTACTGGTGCTGGGATTGGTCAGCAATCTGGGTCAGTACGCCATGAACCCGAATCCGATCTTCGGCGGGTTGTCCGGTGTCGCCTATGGGCTGCTCGGGTTCATGCTGGTCATGCAACGGCTTGTCCCCGAGCGCGCGATCTGGCATGTACCGGCTGGCTTGAGCGGTAGCTTGCTGTTCTTCCTGGTGCTGTTCAGTACCGGGGTGACCGAAGGTTTCGGGTTGTTTGTCGCTAACTCAGCACACTGGTTCGGCCTGGTGAGCGGGGCTCTAACAGCGCTCGTTTATGCGCGGACGGCTCATGCCAGCCATTGAAGGGCCATTGCAGAAGCTTATCGTTAAATACGACGATCCGGTTACCTACACCCTGGCGCTGGGCAACGAAAGCCAGGATCAACTGGCGCTTAACCCGGTCCTTGGCTCGGCCCTGGAGATCCGCTTCCTCGACCGAATCAGCTGTCGATTCTGCGAGTCACTCACACCGAAAAGTTATGGCGACGGCTACTGTTACCCGTGCTTCAAACGCCTGGCGCGCTGCGATCTGTGCGTTATGAGCCCCGATCGCTGTCACTACGATCAAGGCACTTGTCGTGAGCCAGGGTGGGGTGAATCGTTCTGCATGCAACCGCATATTGTTTATCTGGCGAACTCCAGCGGCCCTAAGGTGGGAATTACCCGCGCTGGAAACGAGATCGGCCGCTGGTTGGATCAGGGCGCCTGTCAGGCGCTCCCCATACTGGCCGCCGCGACCCGGCAGGGTGCCGGCTTCGCCGAAGTCAGCCTCGCAAGATATCTGCCGGATCGAACCGATTGGCGGCTTCTGGTCGCCCGGGATGCGACTCCCGTAGACCTGCCGGAGCTGCGCGACGAGCTCAAAGCCGAGACGACGGTCCTGCCCGAGGGGGTGACATGGCTCGATGAGCAGCCGCTTAGCTTCAACTATCCCGTGACTCAATATGGTCACCAGTTGAAGCGATTGCGCATCGATGAAGCGCGGGTAATCGCTGGCAATCTCATGGGGATCAAGGGTCAGTTTCTGCTCTTCGAACATGGCGTGTTCAACGTACGCCAACACACCTCCTACCATGTCCGCATCACTGCGCCAGGCGCGCCTGCGGCTTTCAACATCGGCGGGTCAGACCAGATGGAGTTATTTTCGTGAGCGTAAGAGACCGTCAATCAAGTCCGAAACCCGCCCACCCGGACACTACTTTTCTCAAAGATTATCAAATACCTACATTTAAAACCCTAGAAACGTTCTTAACTTTCGATATCCGCGATGGGCATACCCTGGTGGAGAGTCGGCTGGTTCTCGAGCGCAGCGATGATGCGCACGAGGGGACCTTGAGACTCGACGGCCAGGAGCTGGAACTCATCTCGGTAGCGGTCGACGGCGTGGCGCTTGGCGGCAACGAATATCAACTAGATGCCGATTCACTGACTCTAGCGAATCTGCCCGATGCGTGCGAAGTGACTATCGTTACCCGCATCGAACCCGAGCAGAACATGGCGCTCGAGGGCTTGTATAAATCGGGCAGCATGTACTGCACTCAGTGCGAAGCTGAAGGGTTTCGCAAGATAACCTACTACCAGGATCGCCCGGACGTGCTGTCGCGTTTTACGACAACGCTCGAGGCCGATGCAACCCAATACCCGGTGTTGCTGGCCAACGGCAATCTGATTGCGGATGAGCGCCTCGCCGGAGGTCGGCGGCGGGTGACCTGGCAGGACCCTTTTCCAAAGCCGAGCTATCTGTTTGCGCTGGTGGCGGGCGATCTCGCGCTGCTCGCCAATGAGTTCGTGACGGCCTCCGGACGCAAGGTAGAACTCAGGATTTACTCTGAGCCACGTAACATCGGACAGTGCACCTACGCCATGGACGTGTTGAAGCGATCCATGCGCTGGGATGAGGAGGTGTTCGGTCGGGAGTATGATCTAGACATCTTTATGATCGTGGCTGTGGAAGATTTCAACATGGGCGCGATGGAAAACAAAGGTCTCAACGTATTCAACACCAGCTGCGTGCTGGCCACGCCCGATACCGCAACGGATGCGGCGTATCAGCGGGTGGAAGCAGTCGTGGCGCACGAGTACTTCCACAACTGGTCTGGCAACCGGGTGACCTGCCGCGACTGGTTTCAGCTGAGCTTGAAGGAAGGTTTTACCGTGTTTCGGGATGCGGAGTTCTCATCGGATATGAACTCGCGCACGGTGAAACGTATCGAGGACGTGAATTTTCTTCGATCCGTGCAGTTCGCAGAGGATTCCGGACCCATGGCGCACCCGGTGCGACCCGCGTCGTATATCGAGATATCCAACTTTTATACGACCACGGTCTATGAAAAGGGCAGCGAAGTAGTTCGCATGCTGCACACGATGCTCGGGGCGGAGCGCTTTCGCCAGGGCTCGGACCTGTATTTCGAGCGCCACGACGGATGCGCCGCCACCACCGATGATTTCCTCGCCGCCATGGCTGACGTGGCTGATCTGGAGCTGGACCAGTTTCAACGCTGGTATTCCCAAGCCGGGACCCCGTTGCTCGAGGTGGAAACCCAGTGGGACGCGGGCACGTTGACCCTGCGCATCACCCAGAGCTGTCCGGAAACCCCCGGCCAGAAAGTCAAACAGCCATTCCACATCCCGGTGATGATTGGCTTGCTCGATTCCAGCGGCACAGAGCTTGTGACCGAAAGCCTCGACTATCGCGGCTCCAGTCGGGTACAGCATCGGCCCGAAACGAGCTCTTTGCTGTTGCATGTGACCGAGCCTGTTACAGAGCTTCAGGTTGGCGGATTGGACGCGGAGCCTACGGTGAGCTTCCTGCGCGGCTTCTCGGCTCCGGTCAGGGTGGATTTCCCGCAAGACTCAAGGACCCTGGCGTTTCTTGCCCGCCACGACTCGGATGGCTTTGCTCGCTGGGACGCGCTGCAGACGTTGCTGGTCCGCCAGATCACCCGGCTGCAGGCCGGCGAGCCGGTCGCCGATGAGCTGCGGAATCTGTTTCGTGATCTGCTTAACGACGCCGTCGGCAGCGCCGATGATGCGGAAGCCAAATCCATGCTTGCGGCCATACTCACGTTGCCGGATGAAGGTTATCTCTTCGCGCAGCTTGCATCGGTGGATGTAGATGCGGTGTGCGACGCGCGCGCGTCGCTGCTCACTGAGCTGGCCGGCCGGCTGCTGCCTCAGTGGCAGGCGCTATACCGCGCCAATGCGCCCGCGGGCGCCTATCGTCCGGAGGCGGCCGGCATGGCTCGGCGTGCCCTGCGCAACGTGGCGTTGCGATACCTGGCTGCCGGCCTGCAGGGGCAAGCGTTGCAACGCTTGTTAGAGCAGCACTACGCCGATGCCGACAACCTGACCGATCGCCGGGCAGCACTTGTGGAGATCGTGAACGCCCGCGATCTTGACGAAGAGTTTCGCAGCTCGGTAATCGGCGGGTTTTACGAGTTGTGGCAGGCCGAGGCGCTGGTGGTCGACCTATGGTTTGCCGTGCAGGCGGCAAGCGAACGCTCAGACGCCGCGACCATACGCGAGTTGGAAAGTCATCGGGCCTTCGACATGCGCAATCCGAACAAGCTGCGATCGCTATACGGGGCCTTCGGGCAATCCAACCATCGTAATTTTCATGCCCTAGATGGGAGCGGTTACGACCTGCTGACCGAGCGGATCATAATGCTCAACAAGAGCAACCCGCAGGTGGCTGCACGGTTTCTCACGCCGCTGAGCCGTTGGCGCCGCTACGATTCCAGACGCCAGAGCCTCATGCGCGCTGCGCTCGAGCGCATCGCAGCGGAGGACGAACTGTCCAAAGATGTTTTTGAGATAGTCTCGAAAAGCCTGGCAACGGACGATCAGTAGCGAACCGGAGTCAGGAAAACAATCCGGGCAATGGATCGCTCGCCAATTTTGGCTTGCGCTTGCGCAACCGGGCCGCGGCCCGCAGTACCTCTGAGCCGCTGATCGTTACGGATCCGGCCTGACCGTACAGGGCCTCACTGAGTCGCCTCCACACCGCCGCATTGTCATCTATTGCTACGAAGTGCGAGAGGGCGTTGCCCGGCGAGTCGCCGCAATGGGCTTCGATAAACGCGACCAGCGCGCTTCGAATCGCGGGCAGATCCTCACTCCGGCAGGCTCTCTTCAGGCTCGACCAGGCCGAGCCTGGGCTCGGCTTCGAACTGACCTGCGCGCTTGGAGTGCGGGTATCCCCCGCGAGGTTGTCCTGCCCGCGTCGGCGCATACGAATACCGGTCAGGAGGGCTGCGGCAGCACCGATGAGTGCGGCCAGGCCCAGCAGCAGCGTCTGCGATATCGACCAGGTCAGCACGGACGGCGCAGCCGCCTCCGTGGCTGGGTCGCTTACCTGCGGCGCGAACGACGATTCCGCATCGGTTGGTTCCGGTTCCCGGGGCACAACGCTGCCCGTGATGGCGAGCATGCGGCGCGGGAGCTTTGCCACCCGTACCTGCCGAGTCGTGGTGTCCCACCAGGTCACCGCAACTTCGGCCAGTGGTACGGGGCCCGGCTTTATCGGGATCAGAGAGTAGTCCTCTATTCGATTGCCGATGATGTGCTGGCCTTTTTTGTCATCGTCCAGGTTCGGCGCTTGCGGGTACCATTTGAAATGCTCCTCGGAGAACTCGATGCCCAGTGGGGGTATGGCGGATCCGGTATTGCCAATTGCCGTGACGCTCACGCTGCGATGCACCGGCTCGCCGAGCGTGAATGACGTCTGCCCTGGTGACCAGGTCTCGTCGATGCGAACGTCCATGGCGGGCAACCAGGTTTGGTTGCGAGGATATTCGGCGGGAATCGGCAGTACCTTGAGGCGTTCTTCGTCGGTGCTGATGCGGATACCCCAACGCCGGACGCGGCCGTCGCTGTGCAGCCGCACGCTGGACGTGATCGAGATTTCAGGGATGACCACGATACCGCTCTGCTCGGGGAATATAGCAAATTGCTGCTCGAGAACGCCGTAGCGTTGCCCGTTTAGTACCGTGCTGTACGATTCAGTGCTACCCAGAGGGATGACCACGGCGTTGGGTATTTCCGGCAGGCCGGGCAGATCGCTGTATATCTGTACGCTGTTGGAGTAGTACAGCCGGCGTTTCAGAACCGTCTCGGCTTGTACGTAAACCGGATTCGTGGAGAGTTCGGATTCGAAAAAAACCATGCGTTCGATGGTTTGTTTGACCCGCGGATCCATGGCGCGAACAATCAGCTGCACGGCCTCGCTGCGCTCATCGCCGATTGCGATGGACGGCACAACAAGCTCGCCCGTGCGCCTGGGTCGCAGGCTGATCTGGTATTGAACCCATGCCTCCACCCGCCCGTTCACTGAGCGATACTGGCTTTGAGTATTGTTGGCAAGCACTTCGAAGTCCGCTTCCAGTGGCGACAGGTCCAACGTTTCGACATTTGTCCGGCCGGTGGCGCGCAGGGTCAGGCGCACGGTATCCATCTCTTCGACCAATCTTGGCTCCAGCGACGTCACGATCGCCGCATGGCTGAACGCGGCGAGCAACATCGCAATGACAGATGCACCAGACAATGCGCGTAAAATTACGACCCTCACCAGATTTTCTCGGATTGCTGATCACGGTAGTCGCCGCTGCGGAGACGTCTATTTGTTTCGTAGCGGAACTTGCGACGCAACAATCCGCCGGGGTCGTCGGGTACCCGGCGCAGCCATTGCTCCAAAGCATCCTTCTGCTCGTCTCTAGACTCGCCGAGGTCTTCGGCTGGATCCTCGCGTTGGTTGTCGTGCGCCTCGCTTTGTTCGGACTGTGCGGTTTGCGAATCGGATTGCTGGTCGGGTTGCTGACCTTGGTGTTGCTCGTCCTGATTCTGCTCGGGGCTGCCGCTTCCCGAAGAGGCGTCCTGAGGGTTCTGGCCGCGCTGATCCTGCTGCTGGTTGTCCTGCTCGGAGGATGGCTGTGCTTGTAAAAGTTTTTCCATCAACGCCTTGTTGAAGGCTGCATCCGCGTGGCCGGGCGAGCGGTTGAGGACCTCCGAGTAGGCGTCAATAGCGGGCTCGAAAGCGCCTTGGCGGGCCAGTGCGTTGCCCAGGTTATACTTGCCGGTGGCGGTGGCTTCGGTGGCGAAACCCTCGGCAGCACCCGGGTAGTCTTCGCTGCGATAGCGGGCGGTCGCCTGCCACTGAGGATCCTCGAACAGCACCGCGGCGATTTCCGGGCGACCTTCGCGCAGCGCTTGGCGTGCCTGTTGGTCGCGCCGCTGCCACAGGTCGTCCCACAGGTTTGCGTGTGCCGGAGGCGGCATCATGACGACGCACAACATCACCAGAACCCCGCGGCGGAATCCGATCAACACTAGCGGCAACAGCCCCAGACACACCCAGAATCCCGCATCGGCCCAGGTGTCGAATTGACGTTCGACCTGCACGGACGCATCGGCCTCAGGCAGCGGGGTTGCCAGCAGATAGTTGATGTCATCGTCGGCCAGGCTAAGGCTGCGATAGCGGCCATGCGTCATGCCGGCAATGCGAACGAGGCGGTCCCGGTCGAGCCGTGCCAGGATGGTGTTGCCTTGCTGGCTGCGCAATACCTGGCCTGGTTCGTCTGCGAAATCCAACGGGATGTTGCCCCCGGCCGCGGTTCCAACCCCGAGAATTGAGATCGGAAAGTTGCGATTGCGATGATTGGTGACATCGGCAATCTGATCCACGCCATCGGTGACCAGTAGAACTCTTCCCTGACCGAAGCCGGCGTTGCCGAACAACTCGTGTGCGATCTCCATCGCGGCGGCCACGTTGCTGCCGAAGACGGGCATCATGTCCGGGCTCAATGCCGCCAGAAGGTTCTGGATGGTGCGGGTGTCGTCCGTCAGCGGCGTAACAGCATGCGCATCACCCGCGTAGGCGACCAGAGCGGTAAAGCCTTCCTCACGCAGGCGCAGGATGTCGGTAATCTTCTGGCGTGCTCTGATCAGTCGGGAAGGCACGACGTCCTGCGCAAACATGGACAACGACAGATCCAGTACGATGACCATGGCATCGCCTTTCTGCAGCACTGGCTGGGGCAGGCGTTCCCATGTAGGGCCCGCCAGACCCAGCGTTGCGAACGCCAGGGATAGGGCGAGGGCCCATACGGTCTTGCGGAAGCGGCCGCGGCTGGAAGGCTCCAGCAAGACCGCAAGAAGCTCAGGGGCCACGCTGGCCTCCCAGTGCGAGCTGGCCGCTCGTTGACGGGCCCAGATCGCGGTGATAGCCATGGCCGGGATCAAGCCGAGCAACCACCAGGGTCGAATGAAGTGCAGCGCTTCAACCACGACCCCATCCCCGCCAATCCAAGACCACGAGCACCAGCACGAGCAACCACGCGCCAGCCAGCGGCCAGTGGTAGAGGGTCGCGATGGGACGGTAGGTCTCGGCGTCCTGCTCGATAGGTTCTAGCGCGTCGATGAGATCGTAGATCTTCGCCAGACGCTCGGTGTTCTGCGCTCGAAAGTAACGCCCGCCGGTGGTCTCGGCGATCGCCTGCAGGGTCTCTTCGTCGAGTTCTGCCGAGGGGTTGATGACTCGCGAGCCGAACACGCCGAAGAGGCTCGGCATGCGCATCTCATCGGCGCCCACCCCAATGGTGTGAATGCGGATTCCCTCCTGCTTGGCAAGCCCGGCTGCCCTGATGGGCGAGATCTCACCAACGTTGTTGGCACCGTCCGTAAGCAGGATCAGCACGCGGTCACCCTCGGGTCGGCGGCGCAACCGTTTGACCGCCAGCCCGATGGCATCGCCCACGGCGGTCTTGCCCCCGGCGATACCTACGGGAGCTTCGATCAATAGCCGGTTCACGCTGTTGAGGTCAAACGTGAGCGGCGCCTGCAGATAGGCATTGGTGCCGAACAGAATGAGACCGATGCGATCGCCTTTGCGCGCCTCGACAAACTGGCTCACGACATTCTTTACCACGGTGAGGCGGTTTACCAGCTGCCCGCCGAGGCGGAGATCCTCCGTGCCCATGCTCCCCGAGATATCTACCGCCAACATGAGGTCGCGGCCTGTCACCGGTAGCGTAACGGGGTCTCCGGTCCACTGCGGACGCGCCGTGGCGGATACCAGGGCGAGCCACACGATCCACAACAAGATCGTTCGCCAGGATGTTCTTCGGCCCAATCCGAGGGCGGATCGGTCATCGTCCTGAAACGTGACGATGGTTGGAACGCTAAGCGCCGCCTGCTGCTGCTCAAAGGGCTGGAACAGCAACTGCACCAGCACCGGCAGCGGGATGAGAACAAACGCCCAAGGCCACACCCACTCGATCATGGCCGCACCCTCGCTAAGAAGCTTGCGAGCAACGAATGCAGGGGCTCGATCTGAATTGCGGGCGCTTTGCGGAACCGCTCGTTGCCCAGGATCTGCCCGGGACCGTCGCTGAAGGCCGCGCTGCCATAGCATTCGTCCAGCATGCGCAGCCAGGCGGTGTCGCTGGCCGGCCGTGCCGCCTGTATGCCCAAGCCATGGATCAGCAGGCGTTTGAGCAGCTCGTTGCTCTCGTGTACGTAGGTCTCGGCGGGTATTTCCCCGGCGCGCAAACGCGCATGCAACGCCTGATACAGACGTCGAGTACGTTTGATCGGTCGGCGTCGGCGGTAGGTTCGATAGGCGAACCGTACCGCCAGTATGCAGCCGAGCAGAATCGCCGCCGCCAGCAACCACCAGCCCGGCGCGGGAGGCCACCAGAGCGGATCGGCAGGTACGTGAATGTCCCTGAGTTGTTGCAGCAGATCCGGCTGCATCAGGACCACCTGCCGAGATGGCCCACCGGTTCGTTGGTAGGCAGTGGCCGGTAGCGTACCCGCGAACGCCGGCAGATGGATTTGAACTCTGCTTGGTGGGCGTCGAAGCGGTCGCGGTAGCGTTGCCGCAGCGCGCGGTTGCCGGTGTGAAACTGCCACCGGGCCAGGCCGTCGGTCACGGTGTAGCGATCCGCCGGTGGCAACTCCTGTTCCAGAGGATCGTAAACCCGTACCGCGATGACCTCGTTGTGGCGCGCCAACGCTCTGAACGTATCGCGCCAGTGATCGCCCATGGGCTCGAAATCGCTGATCAGGTAGATGCGGTAGTTGGTGTGCGCGAGGCGGCGCAGCCGTGCCAGGCTTTCGTGGAGGTTTTTCCCATCGGCTTGCCCGGCCGCCGCGGCCAGGGCCCGATTGAAACGGGCGACGTCCGCCAGGAGGCGCGCCACCGCTTTGACGCTGCGGTATGGCTTGTGAATGGCGACCTGATCGTTACCGATGATCATTCCGCCCACGCGATCGTTGTGGTTCAGGGCCTGCCATGCGGCGGTTGCCGCAACTTCCGCGGCCGCCACCGACTTCAGCCGCACCTGGCTGCCGAAGAACATGCTCTGGGTCTGATCGACCACCACCAGAGTCAGCCGTTCGCGCTCCTCACGAAACACCTTGGTATGCGGCTTATTTTTTCGCGCCGTTACCCGCCAGTCGATGGTACGGATGTCGTCACCGGGTTGATAGGCGCGGACTTCTGAAAAGTCGATGCCCCGGCCGCGCAGTTTCGACAGGCGGTTTCCGCCCTGAGAGCCCAGTACAGGTGGGGGTTTCTGCTTTAGATTCGAGGCCCGGTAACGAATGGCCAGCAGATCTGCAAGGCCCACGTAAGCGCCACCTAGGATCGCTTCGGATCCGGTCCGGATGCTGCTGTGCGTGACTGGTGGGCTCAGGGAACTGGTACCTCATGAATCAGCTGGTCGATGATCTGATCGGTGGTCACTCCCTGTGCTTCGCCATCAAAAGTCAGAATGAGCCGGTGGCGCAACACGTCGTGGGCGATGGCCTGAACATCTTCGGGCGTCACATAATCTCGGCGGTCGAGCCACGCCAGCGCACGGGCGCATTGATCCAGGGCGATCGTGCCCCGCGGGCTCGCACCGTATTCCAACCACTGCCCAAGTTCCCCGCGGGCCTCCCGTGACGCCATGATCAGCGCGACGATGTATCGCTCGACGGGCTCGGCCATGTGCAAACCGAGAATGGCGCGCCGGGCATCGAAGATATCTGCCTGGGTCAGCTGGTAAGGGGGTGTTGCGTTGCTGTCGCCTTCGCGGGCCTCCCGGCGAACCAGGTGCAGGATCGAAGTCTCGGCATCCTCATTGGGGTAGCCGATGGTGACGTACATCAGAAAGCGGTCGAGTTGCGCCTCGGGCAAGGGATACGTGCCTTCCTGCTCGATTGGGTTCTGGGTGGCCATCACCAGAAACAGATCGGGCAACGGAAAAGTCTCGCGCCCCACGCTCACCTGGCGTTCGCCCATCGCCTCAAGCAGCGCCGATTGCACTTTCGCCGGCGCCCTGTTGATTTCATCGGCGAGCAGCAGATTATGGAATACGGGCCCACGCTGAAACTTGAACGAACCGTCTTCGGGGCGATACACCTCGGTTCCGGTGATGTCGCTGGGCAGCAGGTCGGGCGTGAACTGAATGCGATGGAAATCTCCGTCTACGGCGCTCGCGAGTTCCTTGATAGCGCGCGTTTTGGCGAGCCCCGGGGCGCCCTCGACCAGTAGATGGCCGCCGCACAACAGTGCAGTCATCAGGCGCTCCAGCAGGGTCTCCTGACCGATGATCCGTTGCGAAAGCCAGTGGGTGACCGATGTAACCTTTTCCTGTTCTGCTGAAGCTAGCGCTTCCATTGCATGCGTATCTCTCGCTCGAGCTGACGTTTTCTGCCCCCTCCGACGCGTATCGGCCGGGTATCGGCCGGGTATTGTAGCTTCACGTCTAGGAAAAACACCCTCGGCCAAACCTGACCCATTGGGGGCAGACGGGTAATGGACCCCTCGCAAGCCATACTTGGAGCGCACAATGCCCGTGGAGTTTCAATGCACCGCTATTTTGTGACGCTTGCGCTCGGGTCAGCGGGTGCGTATCCGTGCGGACGCACTGCGCCGATGTGTGGTTCGCAGCCGAATTCGTCCTCGATTAGCCTGTTGGTTAAGATAGGCCCGATGTACGCCCTCATCCGTTCCCTGTTGTTCCTGCTGGACGCTGAAGCATCCCATCACGTTGCTCTGGTTGCACTGCGTGGCCTGGGAATGCTGCCGGGCACCATCCGGCCGTTGCCTTGCGAAGCGCGTACCGTGATGGGATTGTGCTTCGCCAACCCGATCGGGGTTGCAGCCGGCCTTGACAAGGATGCGGTAGCCGTTGAGGGCCTGGCGCGTTTGGGTTTCGGTTTCGTCGAGGTAGGCACCGTGACGCCGCGGCCGCAAGCGGGGAATCCGAGGCCGCGTCTGTTTCGCATTCCCGAAAAGAATGCATTGATCAATCGCATGGGTTTCAACAACGCCGGCGCGCAGGAGATGGCGCGGCGTCTGTCGAGTATTCGCGAGCGAGGACGGCTCAAGGATACGCGTCTTGGCGTGAACATCGGCAAGAACAAGGACACGCCGCTCGTTCGGGCCGTCGACGACTACCGGCTCGCCATGCAGGCGGTTTACGAATTCGCCGACTACCTGACTCTAAATCTGTCCTCACCCAACACCCCGGGGTTGCGGGCCCTGCAATCCGGGGATGCATTCTTGGATTTGCTGGATGGGGTCAGCGAGGAACGCCACACCCTGACCCAACGCCACGGTGTTCGGGTTCCCCTGGTACTCAAGGTCGCGCCGGATCTGTCGCACGAAGAACTCGAGCGGATCGTTGACGCCGCGCGTACCTTTGAGGTCGATGGGCTGATCGCGACCAACACCACCATCGCCCGACCGGAAATGGAGGGTTGCAAACATGCCTTGGAGGCAGGAGGTCTGAGCGGGGCGCCGCTTGCACCGCTTGCACTGCGGACCGTCGCTGGGCTGAGTGAGCTCACGGCCGGTTCGCTGCCGATCATCGCCAGCGGCGGTATATGGGGCCCGATCGAGGCCCAAGCGATGCTCGACCACGGTGCCAGCTTGCTGCAGATCTACACCGGATTCATCTACCGCGGGCCGGCCTTGCTGCGGGAGTTGGTGGAAATGTGTGGGGTTGCTGGTAAGGCGCAGTGAGCTCAAGTAAATTCTCGCCGTCAGACAATGACGGTTCGGCCTACGATTTCCCTCTGCGATGGGCGCTTCGCACCAGAGCGTCCATCAACGTGGGAAAATCCATGCCCATCGCCTGCGTCGCATCGGGAAATAGACTCGTCGGCGTCATGCCAGGCATGGTGTTCACCTCCAACAGAGCAATCCCGTCGGTGTCGCTCACGATGTAGTCGGCGCGCGACAGATCTCGAAGACCCAGAGCGGCGTGCGCGCTCAACGCGATGGCCTGTAGTTCAGCGGTGAGATCCTCGGCCAGCCGCGCTGGAACGATGTGCTCGCTTTTGCCGAGGGTGTAGCGGTTGGTGTAGTCGTACCATTCGCCGCTTGCGATACGAATCTCGATAACCGGCAACGCCTGGGGGTCGGCACCGTGCAGGTCGAGCACGCCGACCGTGATTTCGCGACCCAGGACATAAGGTTCGACGAGAACCCCGCGGCCGAACGAGAGCGCTGTTTCGACCGCACCGCTAAGCTCGTCACCGTTTGCGACCAGCGTGACTCCGATTGCCGAGCCCTGGCACAAAGGCTTGATCACGACCCGCTCGCCGAGCTGATCGCGGATCTCTGCTTCAGCGAGTTTTGGGTCGGTGCCCTGGCGAATGACGAGATCGTCGGTTACGGACAGGCCCACGCGGCGAAATACGGCCTTCGCCAGGCCCTTGTCCATCGCCACGGCGCTGCCGTGAACGTCGCTGCCGACATAGGGGTATCCGAGCAGCTCGAGAAATCCCTGCACGGTGCCGTCTTCTCCGGGCGGACCATGCAGGGCCGGGAACACCACGTCTGGGTTCAGCTCCAGCAACGCTGATGCGGTTGCACCGTCTAGCTCCAGCAGCGTTGCCCGATGGCCCGCCGCGGTGAGCCCATTGCCGACCTCGCCGGCGGAGACCCGGGAAACTTCCGCTTCGGCAGATGGACCGCCCATCAGTACGGCGACATTCAGTGTGGGTGGCCTCACAGGTTCTCAATCTCCAACGTCGTTAGCTGCTCCGCAGGTTCAATTTCGAAGATGCGGCAGAAGAATTGATACTCTGCTTCCAGCGCGCGGACGATATTGTCGGCGCGGCGGAAGCCGTGACCTTCGCCGGGGAACTCAAGGTACGCCACCGGGATGCCCTTGTTCCTGAGCGCTGCCACCATCAGTTGCGATTGGTTGGGCGGGACTATCTTATCGTCGCTGCCTTGAAAGAAAATCACGGGGCAGTCGAGTTGGTCGACATGGTTGATGGGCGATCGGGAATCCAACGCCGCCTGGTCGCCCAGAAGGGTGTGCAGGTAGTGGGATTCGAACTTGTGCGTATCGCGTGCAAGAGCGTTGAGATCACCGATCCCGTAGTGGCTCGCGCCGGCACGAAACGTGCGCCTCCTGGCGGTAGGGAGTTCGGGAGAGAGGGTGAGAGCCGCGAGGGTTGTATAGCCTCCCGCGCTGCCGCCACGGATGGCGACGCGGTCAGGGTCGATGCGTCCCTCGTCGGCGAGATGTCGAACCACATCCTCGCAATCCGTGACATCGAGGATCCCCCACTTACCGTTGAGAGCATCGCGGTACGCGCGCCCATATCCGGAGCTTCCGCGATAGTCGACGTCGACGACCGCCCAGCCTCGGCTGGTGTAGTACTGAATGCGCAGGTTCAATCCGCGTGCTGCCGCGCCGGTTGGCCCGCCGTGGCTCATGACCAGGAGTGGTGGGCGGCTGTTTGGCGGTGGTTCGTGGTGCGGGTTGCATGGCGCATAGAAATTGGCGAATGCGGTAGCGCGATCCCGGGTGGGGAAGGTCAAATGTTCCGCCCGGGAAATGTATGCCGATTCAATGGGCGCGTGCCCGGCTTCCTGCAGGATCACAGCGTCGCCGCCGTCGAGCGGGTAGCCGACGATGGCTGGCAGGCGCGTGGGATTCTCGGCGATGCAGCACACGCGCTCGCCCCACTTCACCAGGGAGGCATGGCTGGTGGCGCCGATCATGTTCGCCATTGGCGTTGCGAAGCGTGAGCGGGTGTCGATCAGCACGAGTTCGGCTTCCGGGCCGTTGCGGCTGGCCACCACATGCTGCGCGCCCACCACGACGTAGTGGCGCATCCCGAATACCCATGGGGGCGCACCGTAGTCGACGCCATCCTCCAATACGCAGTACAAGCCGCTCGAATCGTAGCGATACAGATTCCAAAAGCCATTGCCGTCGGCGAGGAACAACAATGCGTCATCACCCTGCCACTCAGGTTGCAGGATCGATTCGGTGGCCCCGCCGGCCACGATTATCTCATCTGCCGGTTCGCCCGACTCCGTGATCGACATGCGTATCAGCTGGCTGCCGTCCCAGGGCATGTTGGGGTGGTCCCAACAGACAAACGCCAGGCTTCTACCGTCGGGCGAAATCCGCGGCGCCGCATAGAAATCGTGGCCTTCATGCAACGTCGTGAGGGTGCAGGCCTGGGCATCTTCGTCGAGTCCGAAAGCCTGCAATCGGTTGACCGGCTCTGCTTCGGCCTGATGCTGCTCGGTTACGGCGATCACGCGATTGCGCCGCGGGTCCCAGCAGAGGTCCGCAAAGCGCAGGTGAACGTCGTCGTTCGTGATCGGCTCGATCCGTTCGCCCGTGATCCGATACACGCGTTGATCGGTAAAGTTCACGAAGAAGATGCCGGCGTCGCAGGGCAGATATGCGCCGCCGCCGTATTCGTGAACTCGCGAACGGAGGTTGTAGGGTGCCGGGGTGACTTCCCGGAGCGCGCCGGCCGGGTCCCTGGCCATCAGGACCGTGCGGCCCTGTTCCTTGGGCCGGGTCTCCAGCCAGTAGAGAATGCCGTTGTGAGAGCGTAGATCCTGCAGGCCCTTGACATCAGCTACGATAGCGTCGGCCGTCAACGGCGTGCGCCAGCTCCCGAAGGGGGCAGGGGTTGTCATGAGTTGCGCCGCATCCGATTATGATCGCCTTCAGCGCTGCAGGGTGGTTCGCGAGTGAACCACGCTCCAGCGCTGATGCTCTCGCCAGGAATCGGCAACGAACAGATACGACTTCGACACGCCTTCGTTGAAAAACCCGCAGCTACGAACCAGATCAATGGAGCGGCAGTTTTCCGGCTGGATGTTGGCTTCGAGGCGGTGCAGCCCCAGCGTATTGAACGCGTAGGCTTTGACCAGCTCCATGCCTTCGTGCATGTAGCCGCAGCCGGCGTAAGGAGCCCCGACGTAGTAACCTAGAGAAGCGCTTAAAAACGAACCGCGCACGATGTTGTTGATGTTGATGACCCCCACGATGGCCTTGTTGCTACGCAGGCAGATCAGTTGTCCGTCGTGGTCGCGCTGCTCGGTTCGCTTGAGGTAGCTGTGAAAGCTGCTCTCCGTTAGCGGGGGACTGATCCACGGCTCGTGCAGGGGTCGGCTTTTCTGCATGAGGGCCAGGAATTCTTTCCGGTCACGCTTTGCCACTGGTCGGATGCAGACGCGCTCAGTGCTCACGGCGACGTTCGTTTTCCAGTACGAAAATCTCCCACAACGCCGGTGGAATCATGGCCAACCCGAGCACCAGCACGTGCAGCGGATGCAGGCGATAGGCGTTGTCGATGAACCAGACCCCGTGAAAACTGAAGCCATCGGCGTGCCAGAGCATCAGCCCCGCCGTGGTGAGCGCAAACCCGAGGCTCAACAGTACGAAGCGCAACAGGTATTTCATGGCAGTAGAATATACGCCGCTCCGCGGTGTTGTAGCCAGGCGCGACCGAAGCTCTGGGAATCGTACGTACGTGGTACGCCGGCCGTATCTGGGGCGGCAGGGTCGCAGACAAGCACTTCATCGGGGCCTATGCCGTGCACGACCACCAGGTGCCCCGAGCTAGCGGTCAGGGGTGCGCCTGGCAGGCCCTCGGCCGCGAAACGAATGCTTGCGATGACGGGCAACCCGGCTGCAATGATCCGTTCCGGGCCCCGCCAGTCTTCGAAAACCTCGACCGCTCCCAGACATCCTGCGCGGCTTGCCGCCCGCAGCGCCAGGGGCCAGACCCCGTAGAGTTTGCTCACTGGATCGAAACAAGCCGCGCTCACGCGGGCGAGGTCAGGCTCTTTGCCGAATTGTGCCAAGAGCATGGTGATGCAGGTTGGCGAGCAGACGCGTGGCCCCAGCTTTTTACCCAGGGACATCTGGCTGATTACCGGCGGAGCAGGGCACAGCGTCGTAGCCGTGGGCCCAGGGATTTCGTCGAGATCAAGCACGCGTGCGCTCAGAGTGACGAGATAGTCAGAGGCGTGCCGCAAACCCACTATTTCGATTTGCAGCTCTGCGCCGCGGATTGCTTCATGAACGTGAAAACAGTCGATGTGCGTCGACACCGCAGGGTTCGTCTCCGGCTCGGGAGCCGACTCGCAGGGAACCGGGCGCAGCGCCCAACGACTGGCGCCTAGCTTCAAGACGAACTGGAACCGATAATCATCGTCGCTCACCAGGGCGAGGCTCGGGACAAGGATTGCGCCAGCCGGAATTTCCGGTAGCTTGATACGGGCTTTGTGAATGCTGTCGGTAACCTGCCAGTCGAGTTGCCCATGACACTCGAGCGGGTAGGCTGCAGCCGTGCGGGCATCAGCAAAGCGAAGGGCGAGAATCAAATGAAAGACTCGAGCATAGTCCTGTTCTCCACCGAATACTGCACGCTGTGCACCGAAGCCCTGGAACTGTTGTTCAGTATGCCAGAACTGCAAGGGTGTTCGCTCGACGTGGTAGATATCTCCGGTGACGATGAGCTGTTGAGACGATACGGCGAGCGTTTGCCTGTTGTGCGCGCGGGCGCGCATGAGCTCGACTGGCCGTTTGGTCGTGCGGAGATCCTATGCGCGCTCGGGAAGATCGAACAGCGTTGATGCGTTGTGGTGCGAGGCGCGAGCGATTTCTGTGGGATCGCGTTGATGCAGCTCTGCGATGCGTTCGATTACGAACTTCAGAAAAGCCGGTTCATTGCGTCTCCTGTTAGACGCCGTGTTAGACATAGTGTCAGCGGGTATCAGGAAGGGTGCGTCAGTCTCCACCAACAACTGGTCCAACGGAATGTTAACAACGAGGTCGCGCAGTACTCGACCGCGGCGGAGGTCGCATACCCAACCGGTAATTCCGATGTAAAAGCCAGAGTCGAGATAGCGGGTCAGGTCGCCGCCGGTGCCCGTGAAGCAGTGCACGACTACACCTGAAAGTTCCCTGGCCTGCTCGCTCAGCAGTTCAAACACCTTTCCGTCGGAATCCCGGTCGTGTACGAACACGGGCTTTCCAATCTCCACGGCGAACTCAAGCTGCGCACGGAACGTCTCGATCTGAACCTCAGGGGGTGAAAAGTTACGCTTGAAGTCGAGTCCAATTTCGCCCACCGCTTTGACTTCCGGATTGATCGCCAGCTCGGCGAGACGTGCGAGCCAGTCCGGGTCAGTATCCTTGGCATCATGTGGATGCACGCCAGCCGTACACCAGAATCCGTCTTCCCAGGCGTGGCAGAACTCGATGCCACGAGCACTTTCCTCCAGATTGGTACATGTGATCAGCATGCGGGTGATGCCCGCGGCGTGGGCCCGCTCGATTACGTCTTCCCGGTCTCGGTCGAACTGCTTGTGCATTAGGTTTACGCCGATGTCCGTGCATGGCGGGGGACTCATGGCACGGTTGCCTCGTGAACCTGCAGCATCGGTAAGGGGCTGCCCAGCAGCTGACCGTAAACCTGGGCGAAGGCGAGCACGTTCTTGACGTAGTTGCGCGTCTCCTGGAACGGAATTGTTTCAATCCAGACATCGATGGGGGTGCCGCTTGCGTCCTTGATCCATTGATCCACTCGGCGTTGTCCGGCGTTGTACGCGGCGGCTACAAGCGGGCGCCGGTTGCCGTAACGTGTCATTAAGCGGGCGAGGTAATGGCCTGAGATTTCCACGTTGACCGCCGGGTTGTAGAGGTCTGTAGCGGAAGGCGTGCGAAGGCTGGAACGCCTGGCTACCATTGCGGCTGTGCTGGGTAGCAACTGCATCAGACCGCGGGCGTTGGCGCTGGATCGTGCTCGGGCATCGAACGCGCTTTCCTGCCGGGCAATGGCGATCAGAAAGGAATGAGGTACGGTGGTGATCGCGCTTGTGCGGCTAAAAACCTCCTGGTAGACCAGGGGAAAACGTAGATCCAGATTGTCGAACAGCTGTGCTTCGTTGGCAATTCGAATCCCCTGGGAGGTCCAACCCATTTGCAGAGCGAGGTAGGCGGCGTGCGTCTGATTGGCGGGGTCCATCTCGGGAATCAGCCTGTTCCATTCCCTGCGCGCGTTGACCAGATCGCCCACGGCATAGAGTTCCACCGCGCGGTTCACCGCCGGGATACGTCTGAGCTGGTTAACCTGCACAAGGTTCGGTGTGTGCTGCGAGTGATTCAGCCGTGCTTGCCTGCCGATGCGTTCGGCGGCAAGAAAGCCGTAGTAGTTGCGCTTTTCGGCTAGCGCACGATAGGCCAGATTCGCTCGTTCCGAGCCCGGATGGGTGGTGGCCAGGGCCCGGGCAAACCAGTACTGCCAGCGATTGCTGCTTAGATCATCCTCGGGGAGCTGCCCGATCCAGTAGTACGCCTCTGGCCAGTTGCGCCGCGCGACGGCCGCCTGGGCCATGCCCTGGGCAAGACCGGCGCCCGTCACTGCTGGCCGGTCGACAGGAAACGTCCCGAGGTTGGCCCTGGCGATCAGAATTGTCTGATCCAGTGCAAGACGTTCGGCTTCGGAGAAGCCGTGGCTTTCGCGGTACTTCTGCCAGGCGTTGTCAGCCGCGATCGGATCTTTTGTCGCGAGACGGCGTAGACCATGGCCGATAACCGTGCGCGACAGCTCGTTGTCGGTGGCATAGCGGTTCGTGCGGGCAATCAGCGCGGGATTGACGTGAACGTTGTACAAAGATTGCGCCCAGGGTTTGTACTTTCTTTTGAAAAATCGTTGCAGGTACCGGGCAAGCTGGCGCTGGTTGGCGGCCAGGGTAAGCTCCAGGCGCTTCCAGACCATCGAGTCGGTGAGATTGCCGGCATTGATCCACACCTCGAACAGGGGATCACACACCTTGGGCAGCGACGTGTCCACCATCCACAGCTCGCCAACATCGGTGAACGCTTCTGCGCGTCGTCCGGTCCCGTACAGCGCACGCATGCGATAACAGCGCAGCGTCGTGTCGTTGGTGGTCTCGTAGTGGTCCAGGAATCGACGCCAGTCGCGTCTCTGGCCCAGACGCTTGAGCCAACCCCAGTAGAGGTTGCGCGCGACGGGTAAATCCGGGTGGACCGCTCGAAAATTCACAATCTCTTCGGGTTTGGCGCTCGACAAGCGGCTCTGCAGCTCGTGGTACTCGAGATAGGGGTACAGGGTATAGTCGACAAGCTGCGCCTTGGCTTTGCGAAACGAATTGCTGCGCCCGGCCCTGAGGTGGCCGAGCGCAGTTTTGTAAGCGCCGCGTTGCTGGTAGAGACTGCGCTCGGTTGCTGTAGCCGCCCACGCTTGGGTCGCAGCGAGGGCGAGGGTGCCCGACAGCACTGTCAGCATCAGCCGCAAGCGACGCTGGATCAGGCTACGATTCGGCGGCGCTGGATTGTTCTTCGTGGCGGCCCACTCGAACGGCGAGCACGTCGCAGGTTGCGCCGTGAAGCACGCCGTTGGCCGTAGAGCCCAGCAGCAGGGCCAGGCCGTGGCGGCCATGGCTGCCCACGATGATGAGGTCCGCGCCTTTGGCTTCGGCCAGCCTTTGAATCTCACTTTCCGGGCGACCGAATATAAGGTATCGGCTATCGTTCGCCACCCCGAGGTTGCTGGCAAACTCGGCTAAGTGGGATTTTGCCTGTTCGTGAATCTGCTCCTGGACCGAGGATAGGTCCATTGGAATGTCGCCCCCGTACGCCAGGCTCAACGGCTCGATGACGTGTACGACGTGAAGTTCCGCATCGAACCCTTTGGCTATCGCCAACGCTCGCTGCGCCACGAAATTGGATTCCTCGGTGAGATCCACTGCCAACATGATTCGACGGTAGCCAGCCATGTTGCCTCCGAGCACGCATTGCGGCGACGATACACACAATCATCAGGCCCCTCAAGCTCAGAGAAACTCCTCTATGACGTGGGTAATAATTGGACTGATTCTGCTTGCGGCTTTCGGCCCGGTGCTGTGGCTGGTGCCTAGCAAGCGCGACCGCCATTTGAGCGCTCTGCGCGAGCAGGCGCGCCGCGAAGGTCTTGTGGTGGAGTTGCGCCGCGTGCCGAAACTCAATCCCAGGCCCGAGGAGCGGGTGACCGCCGGGGGTCGGATCAAGCTGCCGATGGTGGAATGTACGGCTTACACGCACACGCTGACGCGGCGCCTGGCCATGCTTCCGAGCTGGCGGTTGTTGCGTGGCGAAGATCGTCCTCAGGCGCGCCCCGGCTGGGAGTTCGACCCGGACTTCAAAGCCACAGGCGTTGCTTTCGATGCGAGCCTCGAAAGCCTCGATGACCTTTTTGATGGGCTGCCCGGCGACGTGATCGGGGTTGAATTGAGTTCCCGGGCGCTGATCTTGTATTGGCTGGAAAGCCGCGGCGCAAAGCGCTCCACGGTGACTGCGTTGAGTGCCCTGCTTATGGCCGCGCAGGACCATTTATTGGCCGTCGATGATCGATTTCAGACGATGTCCGGCGACGAGGATTCTTGACAGCGCTTTCAACGAGGCCGTATAACGGCGCCCAATTTCTCGAAGGCAGGCTACTCATAAGCAGATGCCGCGTTCTCTCGTAATCGTCGAATCGCCAGCCAAGGCGCGCACCATCAACCGTTACCTCGGCGACGACTACATTGTGAAATCCAGCGTTGGGCACATTCGCGACCTGCCCGTAGGTGGCAAGGGCGTGGATCCCAAGGCACGTGCGGCGGAGGCTGCAAAGACTCGCAAGCTGCCACCCGCGGAAAAGGCGGCCTATAAAAAACAGCGGGCGCGCCAACAGCTGATCCGGCGCATGGGCGTAAACCCCGAAGCGCAGTGGGAGGCGCAATACGAGATTCTGCCGGGCAAGGAAAAAGTGGTCGCCGAGCTGTCGAAGCTCGCGGCGAACGCTGACGCGATTTACCTCGCTACAGACCTCGATCGCGAAGGCGAAGCCATCGCCTGGCACCTTCGCGAGACAATCGGCGGAGACCCGGGACGATATCGGCGGGTGGTTTTCAATGAGATCACCCGCAAAGCCATTCGGGAAGCCTTCGAGTCACCGACTGAAATTGACATCAACCAGGTCAATGCTCAGCAAGCCCGGCGCTTCCTCGACCGTGTCGTTGGGTTCGAGCTGTCGCCGTTACTATGGTCGAAAGTGGCACGGGGCTTGTCAGCGGGTCGGGTGCAATCGGTTGCCGTGCGGCTGGTGGTGGAGCGTGAGCGTGAGATCAGGGCATTCGTTCCGGAGGAATACTGGGAAGTGTTTGCCGATCTCAAGCGTGCTGGCAGTGATGAGGCACTGAGATTTCAGCTCGCCAAGGATGGTGGCAACTCCTTCCGCCCCCGCAACGCTGATGATGCCAATGCGGCCCTGGAGCGCCTGCGGCAGCGAGACTATGTGGTCAGGAGTCGCGAAGACCGGCCAACACGCACCAGGCCTAATGCCCCGTTCATCACCTCGACCCTGCAGCAGGCAGCCAGCACCCGCCTGAGCTTCAGCGTCAAAAAGACCATGACGCTTGCGCAGCGGCTCTATGAGGCCGGTTACATCACCTATATGCGCACAGATTCCACCAACCTCGGCAGCGTAGCGGTGGCCGGCTGTCGGGAACACATCCAGGCCACGTACGGCCCGGAGTACCTGCCCGGAGCGCCGCGGGTTTACGCGAGCAAGCAAACTGCCCAGCAAGCCCACGAGGCAATTCGGCCCTCCAATGTGGATACCGTTGCCCAGCTACTCACCCGCATCGACGCTGACGGGGTACGTTTGTACAACCTTATCTGGCGGCAGTTCGTCGCCTGCCAGATGACTGAAGCGCGCTACCTGAGCACCACCGTGCTGGTGCAGGGGGGCGAGTTCGAGCTGAAGGTGCGTGGTCGCATCATGCAGTTCGATGGTTACACGAAGGTGTTGCCGGCGATGTCGCGTAAAGATGAAGACACCGCATTACCCGACTTCCAAGTTGGAGAAGCGCTTAGCCTTGCTGGGGTTGAAGGGGTCCAGCACTTCACCAAACCGCCGCCGAGATTTGGCGAGGCGAGCCTGGTGCGGGAGCTGGAAAAACGCGGCATCGGTCGACCTTCCACCTACGCGTCGATCATCTCGACCATTCAGGACCGGGGTTATGTCACGCTGCGTAACCGCCGGTTCCATGCCGAAAAAATCGGCGAGCTGGTCACCGACCGACTCGTTGAGAAGTTCGAGAACCTCATGGACTACGGGTTCACGGCCCAGATGGAAGCGCAGCTCGATCAGATCGCTGATGGGGATATCGAGTGGCGTGTTGTGCTCGACACCTTTTATGAAGGTTTCAGCGACAAGCTCAGACGAGCCCAGGACCCGGAAAAAGGCATGCGTTCAAACGAGCCTACCGACACCGATGTGAAATGCGCGCGGTGCGGGCGAATCATGCAGATCCGTACCGGTAGCACGGGGGTCTTTCTCGGTTGCTCGGGCTACAGCTTGCCACCCAAAGAGCGTTGCACCAACACCATGAATCTTGTTCCTGGTGACGAGGTCGTGGACGTGGACCGGGATGACGAGGGCGAGTCGAAGCTACTGCGTAACAAACGCAAGTGCCCGAAGTGCGGCACGCCCATGACCAGCTATCTGGTTGATGAGTCGCGCAAGCTGCACGTTTGCGGGAACAATCCGGAGTGCGGCGGTTTTGTCGCAGAGGCGGGCCAGTTCCGCATCAAGGGCTATGATGGTCCGGTGATCGAGTGCGACAGGTGCGGGGCGGACATGCAGCTGAAGTCAGGTCGCTTCGGCAAGTACTTCGGCTGCAGCAGCGAAGACTGCAAGAACACCCGCAAACTGCTCCGCAGCGGAGAGCCGGCGCCGCCAAAGGCCGACCCGGTTCCCATGCCCGAACTCAGGTGCCAGAAGGTGGATGACTACTATCTCCTGCGCGACGGAGCGTCGGGGATATTTCTCGCGGCGAGCCAGTTCCCGAAGAATCGTGAGACCCGGGCGCCGCTGGTGAGCGAGATCAAGCCTCACGGCAATGAGCTAGACCCCAAATTCAAGTACCTGCTGGATGCTCCGGAGGCAGATCCCGAAGGCCGGCCCGCGTTGATACGCTACAGCCGCAAGGCGAAGGAACAATACGTCCAATCTGAGATTGAGGGCAAAGCGTCTGGATGGAGGGCGTTTTACCGCGATGGCCGCTGGGTGCAGGAGAATAAACCTCCCGCCAAACGCAGGCCGAAGGCCAAGGCTCGTCGCAAGGCCAAGCCTAAAGCCAAACAGACGAAAGCTCCAAAGCCCGAAGCGTAGTGCTCGGTGTGACGAGGGTGAAGAGAAGCGTTCACCGAACTACCGGCGTTTCACGCACTTAATTTCTACGTAAGACGCCGACGCTCAACCCCTCGATGGCAAAGTTTTGCTCCCGCAGATCTATGTGGATGGGTGAGTAGTTGGGGTTCTCAGGCAGCAGTGTCACCTTGGTGCGATTGCGGCCCCGCTGGAAACGCTTGACCGTCACTTCGTCGTCGACCCGGGCCACCACGATCTGACCATTCTGAGCCTCCGGCGTTTTGTGTACCGCCAGCAGGTCGCCATCTAGTATGCCGGCATCCACCATGCTGTCGCCGCGCACTCTGAGGAGGAAGTCGGCACGCGGGTGAAAGAACCCTGCGGCAATGTCCACGCGGTCTTCGATATGCTCAGCAGCGAGGATGGGACATCCCGCCGCGACTCGGCCGATCACCGGCAACCCGGAATCCTCTGGTAGGCGTATGCCCCGCGAGGTACCAGGAATCATTTCGATGGCGCCTTTGCGCGCCAGCGCTTTGAGGTGTTCCTCGGCCGCGTTGGGCGACCGGAAGCCTAGTTCGCGTGCGATGTCGGCACGTGTTGGCGGATAGCCGGTATCGCTGATGTGGTGCTTGATGAGGTCAAGTACCTGGGCCTGCCTTGGGGTAAGCGTATTCATGTGACCACCTGAAAGCTGGTTAGATATACAGTGAGCTGGCATTATATACAGTGATCGTGGGGTTTGCACAGTCCCGGGCGGTTACTTACTATCCGGGCCGCCGGCTTCCGGTGTGTCGTTGATGACCGGCAGGCCCCCCTTTTCGAAGGAGCGAATAGGAGCGATAGGAAGTCCCCAATGCGCAATGGCCTGCTCGTCACCTGCTTACTCGTGCTGCCCTGGACCAGCGTCGCGGCCAGGGACCCTGATGATCTCGACCTTGCCGGGCTCTCACCACGAGAGTCGGGACTTGCCATCTTCGAGGCGGCCGACAGGCGCGCGTCGGGTTATGCAGATATGCAGGTTGAGCTGGAGATGATTCTACGCAGCTCTCGAGGTGCCGAGAGTCATCGACAGTTGCGCATCAAGCAGCTGGAAGTGCCCGACGATGGGGACAAACTGTTGGTGATATTTGATACGCCCAAGCCGATCAAGGGAACGGCATTGCTCAGCTTCAGCCACAAAATGGAAGCGGATGATCAGTGGCTCTATCTTCCAGCCATGAAGCGCGTCAAGAAGATCACGAGCCGCAACAAGTCGGGCCCCTTTCTGAGCAGCGAGTTTGCCTATGAGGATCTCACCGCGCAGGAGGTGGAAAAATTCACCTATCGGCTACTGCGCACCGAACCGCTCGACGCTGTGCCCTGCTATGTGGTCGAGCGCACACCGTTGGATGGTTACTCGGGATACGCCAGACAGGTAGTGTGGCTCGATCTGGCCGAGCTGCGCGTTCAGCAGATCGAGTACTACGATAGGCGCAACGGGCTGTACAAGGTTTTGGCGATCCACGACTACGTGGAATATGAAAACCAGTTCTGGAAGGCGGGACGAATGTTCATGACGAACCACCAGACGGGTAAAACCACGGAGCTGCTGTGGCGAAACTATCAATTTGGTACGGGCCTGATGGACGAGCGGGATTTCTCGACCAACAGCCTGCTCAGGGTTCGATGAGACGGCGACTGTTTGCACTCATAATCATGGTGGCGTGCGCGGTGCCGGTTCACGCTGCAGACCGGATCGCGTTTGGCAGCTTCAAGACCTCGGACAATGCCACCAATTGGGCCGCGCGGGTGGCACAGCTCATGCAGGCAGACATCGATGTCGTTGCGATCGCCAAGAGTGGTGAGACCTGGTATCGGGTTACCAGCGGCGCGCTGGACGCAACCGCATATGCGGATATGGAACGCCGGGCAAACTTGAGCGGGATCCGCTACTGGCGGCTGAGGGGGGAGATTGATGCGGTTCCGGTGCCCGGCGCTGCCAGGAATCCTCAGGCGCTGGCGCGCATTCGTCCCGCCGCTCGAGCCAGCGAACCCCCCGCATCTCACGCCCCTCCTGCCTCTGGTGTGGCATCGGCGGTCGATGCGCGCGCGGCAATCTCGTCGCTGGACCTCGACCTTGGTCTGCAGGCCCGAACGTACGCGGAAAGCGGCCTTGATGGCCAATCGCGCTTCCAGCCTTCGTTCAGCGCAAGCCTGGACTACTACCGCAGATGGGATCAGGGGCGCCAGAGCCTTACCTTCAGTCCGTTCGTGCGTCTGGACGGCGAAGATGACGAGCGCAGCCATTTCGATTTGCGCGAGCTGTACTGGAGCCGGGTTGGCAACGACTGGGATCTGCACCTGGGCGTGAAGCAGGTGTTCTGGGGCGTGACGGAATTCAAGCATCTGGTCGATATCGTCAACCAGACGGATCTGGTGGAAAACATCGATGGCGAAGACAAGCTTGGCCAGCCCATGGCGCATTTATCCGTGATTCGCGACTGGGGAATCGTCGATTTGTATCTGTTGGTCGGATTTCGCGAGCGCACGTTTCCGGGCAGCGACGGTCGGCTGCGGTTATCGGTGCCAATCGACACAGACCGGGCGAGCTACGCCTCGGCAGCCGGACGAAACCGGATCGATGCGGCCATTCGTTGGACCCACAACATTGGCCCCGTGGAGTTCGGCCTCTCCCACTTCTCCGGAACCAGTCGCGATCCCGAGCTGCGTGCTGCCCTCACGCCTTCGGGAACCCTGGTGCTGCGCCCGCACTATTCGGTGGTCGATCAGACCGGTCTGGATGTCCAGGCGATTCTTGGCGATTGGGCCTTGAAGGTCGAGGCGATCAGCAACAGCGGCTTCGGCGATCGTTACAACGCGATAAATTTCGGGTTCGAGCGCACTCTGGTGGGAATCATGGGCGGACGCGCGGATCTGGGCGTGGTTGCCGAGTACATGTTCGACGATCGCAACGACGCGGCCGTGACCACCCTGTATGAGCACGATCTTGCCCTTGGTACCCGCTGGAGCTTGAACGACCTGGCCGACACCCAGGCGTTGCTCGGGGTGATCTGGGACGTGAAAACCCATGAATACGTGTTCAAGGTGGAAGGTAGCCGACGCCTGGGCGAAACTTGGACGCTGCTGCTTGAAGGACGGATCTTTGGGGGTGCGCACGAGCCGGACTCTGGAGCACCGCTGCGCTCGCTGTTCGACGCCGACAACAAGTCTGCTTCCTTGCAGCGCGATGATTTCTTACAACTAGAACTGACTCGATATTTCTAAAAGCTAATGCTCGCCCGTGTCGTCGAATATCTGGCGGAACGCACCCAGAGCGTGCATCTGGACCCGGTTGAGTCGTGAGCGACACAAGTGGTTCCGCGCCCGTTTTGTCCCCCGAGCCACCCCGGGATGTGCTCGCTGCCCGCGCCCGGGCTGAGGAGATCGTCTCGGCCGAAGCGGTGCAGTTTGCGATCGATCAGACGGCGGTCCGGCTGACCGTGGCGCTGAACGATGCAAATCCAGTGTTACTGTGCGTGCTGCACGGCGGGCTGGCGTACACGGGCGAGTTGTTGAAACGCCTGCCGTTTCCGCTGGAGTTGTCCTATGTGCACGTGGGGCGTTATGGGGATGCGACGCGTGGCCAGGGGCTGACCTGGTTTGCGCGGCCCACGCTCGAACTCGCCAGGCGCCACGTGTTGCTGATCGACGACATCTTCGATCAGGGTAAGACGCTTTCGGCCCTGGTTGCCTGGTCGTTTGCACAAGGGGCTGCTGCGGTCACCACGACCGTGCTCGTGGATAAGCTGCTCAAGTCCCAGCGTGGCGAGGCGATCAGCATCGATTACGCTGCGCTGCGTTGTCGGGATCGGTACCTGTTCGGATGCGGCATGGACTATCGTGGCTACTGGCGCAATCTGCCGGCGATCTATGCTTTGCCTCGGGACATGGAGAACCAACACGCCTGATGCGGCATTTTGCCATCATAGTGGGCTCGGGCGCTCTCGAACTGGATCTCACGCTGGCGCCGATCGATGCCTCTGCCGATACGGCGTATGGTCGCGTGTCTTCACCGCCGCTGTATGCGCGCACGGCGTCTGCGACAATTCACGTTCTTGCGCGACACGGTAAGCCGCCGACGATCGCACCGCACGAGATCAACTATCGGGCCAACCTGAGCCTGCTGGCTGGCCTTGGTGCAACTGAAATTATCGCGATCAACAGCGTGGGCGGCATCGCCTCTCATGCGAGCAACGCTCGACTGGCGTTGCCCGACCAGATCATCGATTACAGCTGGGGCCGGGCCCATACGTTTTCAGATGCAAGCAAGCTGCTGCACGTGGATTTTTCCGACCCCTACGATGAACGCCTGCGCCGCGAGCTTCTGGCTGCTGCGGCCGCTGCCCAAGTGGACCTGTACGACGGCGGTGTTTACGGCGCTACGCAAGGCCCACGATTCGAAAGCGCCGCTGAGGTGGAGCGCATGCGCCGCGACGGCTGCACCTTGGTGGGCATGACCGGCATGCCTGAAGCGGCGCTCGCGCGCGAGCTCGGTCTTGCGTACGTGAGCGTCTGTCTGGTAGTGAATCCGGCCGCCGGTCGCGGCGAGGCTATCGACCTGGATGCCATCTCGGCGATCGCTCAGGCGGGGATGTCCCAGGTGCAGGCGTTACTCGAGAGTTTCTTTAAGGGCCTCAAGGTCTGCGACTAGATCGTTCGGAAATGCAACTGGGTCGATGCGCACGACGATCCCGAGCTTCGGGTGGTCGATATAGTGAATTTCTTTGCTGCGCATCCGGCGGCTCTGGTTCAGCACCATGTAGCCGGGAACCCGGGCCGGCAACGCGATGGTCTCCGGTAGCCCGTTCACGCTCACCGGAAGGTTGACCGGGCGCTGACCCATACCGGGTTCGCGGTAAGACAGCTGCGCCTGAAAGTGCAGGAAGCGACCCAGGGTTACGGCCATTGTACCTTCGAGCTGGTAGCGCCCGGCGAGTTTTGATCCCGCCTGAATGAACATTGGCTCCGGCTGATCCCGGCCAGGTACCGGTTGCAGCCAACGACCGTGGAGCAGCACGCGGTTATCGCCGCGGCGCTCGATGAGGCGGGCGTCCCGCGCCATGAGGAATTGTGTCTCGGGCAGCCAGCGATAACTTTGCTCCTCGAGAAGATCTTCGAACCGCCTGACCAGATCCCTGAATTCCAGCATCGGGTTGGGTTCCAGAACTGGATGAATGGTCGGCGGCCCCTTCGGCAATTCCGGGGTTGGCGCGGCCGCCTCGACCGCCACCACGTCCCGCACGTCCTGCAGGATCGGGAATTCCAATGTCGCACGGGTAAACGGGTCCAGATCGTAACCGGCGCCAATCTGGCCCGGGGCAGGAAAAAACGTTCGCATGTCGCTGGGCAACGGCGAGGCGTTCAACGCGATCAACCTCTCAACGGAGTTCATCTCCATGACCGCAACGCGTTGAAACACGATGATCTCGGTTACATACCAGTCTCTTGCCAGAAAATCGGCGATTTCGGCAGCGGCATGCGCATTCGCCGCGCCCCACGCGAGTGCGGCGAACCCGATCGAGCCACACAGGCGACGGGCGGGTTGCGCCAGGCTCATGCGTTCGCTACCAGATCGTCTTTTTCGCCTGGGGCATTTGCGCTACTCGGGGTGGCGGGCGCCAGCAAGTCGATCAGATTTTCTGCGAAAGCCACGCGCGCCGAGAAGTCTGTCAGCTGCCGAGAAACGCGCAGCATCGTTGCTCCTTCCAGGCGGTAGGTGGCGGGCTGGCTCTGCACCAGTTTGACCACTGCCAGCGGGTCCACGGTGGTGTGCGGGCTGAATTCGACCCGACCGCCCTGGTCGCCGAGGTCAAGGCGGAGGATTCCCAGCGGCTGGGTTTTCAGCTTCAGGCCGGTGACGTGGAACAACGCCTTGAGCGGCTCGGGCAGCCGACCGAAACGATCGATCATCTCCGCCCGAAGGTCGGCAAGCTCGGTCTCGTTGGTCGCATTGGCGATGCGTTTGTAGACGATGAGCCGGGCGTGAACGTCGGGCAGATAAGGCTCGGGGATGAGCGTGGGGGCGTGTAGATTGACCTCCTGGCTGACGGTTTCCAACGGGCTGTCCATGTCTGGCGTCTTGCCATCCTCGATCGCTTTCACCGCTCGATCCAGCAAGTCCATGTACAGCGAGAACCCGATCGACTCGATCTGACCCGATTGCTCTTCACCAAGCAACTCCCCGGCGCCGCGAATCTCCATATCCATGGTGGCCAGGGTAAAGCCGATACCGAGTTCACCCGCGGCCTCAATGGCTTCAAGGCGCTTCGCCGCTTCAGCGGTGATAGCTTTCGGGTGCGGAGTCAGCAAGTATGCGTAAGCCTGACGGTGAGAACGCCCGACCCGTCCGCGCAGCTGATGTAACTGGGCGAGGCCGAATTTGTCCGCGCGTTCCATAATGATCGTATTGGCATTCGGAATATCTATACCGCTTTCGATAATGGTGGTGCATACCAGCAGATTCAGTTGGCGGTGGTAAAAATCGTTCATCACCGCCTCGAGCTTACGCTTGGGCATCTGCCCGTGACCGACACCGATGCGCGCTTCGGGAACCAGCTCAACGAGCTCGTCGGCCGCCTGCTCGATGGTGCGTACTTCGTTGTGGATGTAGAACACCTGGCCGCCGCGCATCAGTTCCCGGGTAATGGCTTCCTTGATGACGTGCTTGCGCTTTTCCTGTACGAAAGTCTTGATGGACAGGCGCTTAGCAGGCGGGGTCGCGATGATGGATAGATCCCGCAGGCCGCTCATGGCCATGTTCAACGTGCGCGGAATCGGCGTTGCCGTGAGGGCAAGTACGTCTACTGCAGCACGCAGGCTGCGCAGACGCTCCTTCTGCCTTACCCCAAACCGGTGTTCCTCGTCGATGATGACCAGGCCGAGATCCTTGAATTTGATGGCGGGCCCGAGCAGCTTGTGAGTGCCGATGAGAATGTCGACCTTGCCGCTGGCAAGCCGCTCAGAGACCTCGGCGACTTCCCCATCGGTGCGCAGGCGCGAGACCACCTCGATGTTCACCGGCCAGTCGGCGAAACGATCGCGAAAGGTCTCGAAATGCTGCTGGGCGAGCAGCGTCGTGGGTACCAGCACGGCTACCTGCTTGTCGCTTTGCACGGCGACAAAGGCCGCCCGCATAGCGACCTCGGTCTTGCCGAATCCGACATCGCCGCAGATGAGTCGATCCGTGGCTCGTGGCGAGCAAAGATCTGCGACTACCTCGTCTATGGCGTTCTGCTGATCGTAGGTCACCTCGAACGGAAATTGATCGACGAAGTGCTGATAATCGCTGCCCGGCTCGGCGAAACTGAAGCTGGGGTTGGTTTCCCGACGCGCATAAATGTTCAGTAGCTCCGCTGCGACGTCGTGGATCTTCTCCGCCGCCCTGCGCTTGGCCTTGTCCCAGGCATCGGACCCCAGCCGGTGCAGCGGCGCATGCTCGGCGCCTGAATAGCGGCTCACAAGGTGCAGCGACGTGACCGGCACGTAGAGCCTGGCGGCCTCGGCGTACTCCACGGTTAGGAATTCGTTGAGGTTGCCGTCGATCTCCAGCGTCATGAGTCCGAGGTAACGACCAATGCCATGTTCGATGTGCACCACCGCCTCGCCAATGTGCAGCTCCGTGAGGTTCTTAATGATCTGTTCGGGGTCCAGGGCCCGCGCGCTTTTCGCACGCCGCTCCTTCACCTGGTGACCGAAGACCTCGCTTTCCGTGACAATGCGCAGACTATCGAGCCATAACCCCTGCTCGATGGGTGCGATGGTCATGCCGAGGTGCAGCTTAGAATCCAAAAAGGCCTCCAGATCTGCAACATCGGTGGGGCGAATACCTGCGCGTGCTAAGAACTCATGGAAGACTTCCCGGCGCCCCGCGGTATCAGCAACGAACAATGTCCGAGCTTCGCCCTGGCTGAGAAACTTGTTCAATGCGGTGGCCGGTTCTTTCAGCCGCGGGTTGGCCTGTACGTCGGGTAGCTGCCGGGATCCGAAGTCAAGCTCGTGCCTCGCTTCGTCGTTGATCACAACTTGGGCGTGGGGCTTCAAGCCGCGGTTGAGCTCATCTTCGCTGAGGAACAGGCGCCCTGGCTCTATGATTGGCCGCTCTACGTCGTGGCGCAGATTCTCAAAGCGAGCGTGCACATCGGCGAGATAGCGTGCGGCCACGGGTACGGCGGCGGCCTCACGGATGATCAGCGTGGAGGCCGGCAGATAGTCGAACAACGTGTCGAGCGCGTCGAAGAAAAACGGCAGATAGTACTCGACGCCGCCGGGTGGAACGCCCTGGCTAACGTCCTGATATACGCTGCAGCGGCGCACGTCGACGTTGAAGGTGTTGTGCCAGTTGTCGCGAAACCGCGCAATGGCGGGTGGATCCAACGGAAACTCCTTGGCCGGCAACAGGTGCATCTCTGTGACCCGTTCGATCGTTCTCTGGGTTTCCGGATCGAACGTGCGCAGGCTCTCTATTTCGTCATCGAGGAGGTCGACCCGTACGGGCTGCTCGGCCCCCATGGGGAATATGTCCATCAACGAACCACGCACAGCGTATTCGCCGCGGCCGCTGACGGTCTCCACCGCCTGGTATCCGGCGGCGGCCAGGCGCGCCCGCTCGGCTGCAATATCGAAATGCTGGCCGGTTGCAAGGACCAAGCTGTGCCCGTCTAAATAGGTGCGCGGGGCAACCCTCTGCAGCAGGGTCTGCACCGGCACCACCAGCATCGCGGGCTCAGCCGATGTGTTCAGGGCGGGCAATCTGCGCAGCGTCGCCAGACGTTCGGAGACGATGTCCTGGTGCGGCGAGAAGACGTCGTAGGCCAGGGTTTCCCAATCCGGAAAGTGCAGTAGGTGCACGTTGGCCGCATAGAACCGCAACTCGTCGAGCCAGCGTTGGGCGCTGGCGGTGCTGTGTGTCACGACCAGCGTCAACCCCTCATGTACGGCCGCGGCCCGGGCAACGGCCAGCGCCGCCGCGCCCATGTGCAGGTTGTTCCAGCTCATACGCTGACCCGCAGGTGGCGGCGCAGGTGGTAGAAACGGCGAGAGGTCGGATGCCATCTTAGGTTCTAACGGTTGGTGCTGGTTGCGTAGGGTGGCGTATTCTACTGAAGAACAAGGTTTGGGTTCAGCTTAGGGATATGCGAACCGGTCCTGTCATCTTGGCTGCGGTGTTGGCGGCAGCAACGGTGGGTTTTGGTGCGGGGTTCTGGGCCGGAAGTGACGGTTCCCCGATACAACCGGCTGCCCGTCGCGCTGATTTGCGGGACGATCGGACACGTGGCTCCGGGGTAGATGTATTCACCCGCCTCGCAGCCGATGGCGCGTGGGGTGATCTGCTAAATCATCTGGAAGCACTGCAACACACCGAGCTGCAAGCTTTTGCGCGCGAGCGTCTGCGCTTGTTCGACCTTGCCGAACAGCTCGCAGCCCGGGGTGAACAGCCCGATGCGCTGGAGCTTTTGTCGAGCTACGTGTCACTCAATCCGGGCGATGCAAAGGCTCAGTTCCTGCTCTCGGATCTGTATCAGATGAGCGGGCGCGCGGAAGATGCGTTGGAACCGTTGTTTGCCATTCTGGATTTCCCCCCGGATCAGGGTTCTCGAGATCGCGCACGGCGGCGCGGGCAGTTGCTCATCAATGCGATGGTCCAGCAGTTGGTCAATGTCGGCGATATCGTTGCGCTGGTGGATCTCTACCGTTCTCTGGTGCTGCGCGAGCCTGGCTACGATAAACACAGGCTGGGCCTGGTTCGCTGGTTGGTGCGCGCCGGTCGTTACGAAGCAGCGGCCAGTCAGCTCAAGGAATTGGGTAACGTCGGTGTCAGCGACGACGACGTAGATGCGGTTCGTGGCGAGCTTGCTTTAGCGCAATCCGCGTTGCCGGTCGCCCGGCAGGGGCACATGCTTTACACCGAGCTTCATATTGCCGGTACGCCGGTACGCATGCTGGTGGACACGGGGGCCAGCTGGACGGGTCTGCGAACCGATGTGCTGCGTCGCGTTGGTGCCATTGACCTGGGTCGATCGGTGCAGGTGCGTACAGCTGGCGGCCTGGTCACCGCCCGGGTGCATCGGGTGCAGAATCTGGTACTGGGCGAGATGCGTTTGAGTCAGCTCGAGGTACTGGCCCTGGACACGCTTCCCAGTGGGGTGGAAGGCCTGCTGGGCATGGATGTTCTCGGCGCATATCCACGCCTGGACCTGTAAGCAATCTTGAGGCTGAAATCGGTCACAAACCAGGCTTAATCGGCTGGCACCGGCTGAACATTCGCGTTAAAATTTGTCGGTTTGGCCAGGCTTTCCCGGTCAACGGGTTTGCCCTGTCGAAAATTTGACGCGAAGTTGGCCTTGAACGAGGCGCTAATGAACGAAGCCGCGCGAAATCGCCTGGCAGGTAGCTGTACGCATGAATCCTACGAATATCTCTAACCCCGACTATTTCCACAAGGTAGTCGATTGTCAGTGGGCGTGTCCCGCGCATACTCCCGTTCCAGAATACATCCGTCTCATCGCAGACAAGCGATACACGGAAGCGTACATGATTAACTGGGATTCCAACGTATTCCCGGGCATTCTCGGCCGGACCTGCGACCGACCCTGCGAGCCTGCGTGTCGCCGTGTGCGCACGGAAGAAAAGCCGGTGGCGATCTGCCGACTCAAGCGCGTTGCCGCAGACCGCAAGGGGGACATCGCCCCATACCTGCCAAAAGTCCCAACGCGCAAGAACGGCAAGCGCATCGCGTTGTTGGGTGCGGGTCCAGCATCGCTTGCCGTTGCGCGCGATTTGTTGCCTTTCGGCTACGAAGTTCACATGTTCGAGAAGGAACCCATGGGTGGCGGCATGATGCGCAGCCAGATTCCGGCCTTTCGGCTTCCCGTCGAGGTGTTGGACGAAGAGGTGGATCTGATCCTAAACATGGGTGTGCAGTGCCACTTCGGTGAAGAGGTGACCAGCATGAAGGACATGCTCGATCAGGATTTCGACGCCTACTTCCTCGGCGCCGGTGCGCCGCGTGGTCGCGACCTGGAGTTGCTAGGACGCGAAGAGGCTTCCGAGCATATATCCATCGGCATCGACTGGCTGTCCAGTGTGGCATTCGAGCATACCACCTCCATCGAGGGCAAAGTGATCGTGATGGGTGGCGGCAACACCGCCATGGATTGCTGTCGGACGTCTCAACGCCTGGGTGCGGCGTCGGTTTCTGTGGTGGTGCGATCCGCCTTCGAAGTGATGAAGGCTTCGGAGTGGGAAAAAGAGGACACCATGCGCGAAGGCATTCCCATCATCAACAACCGCCCGCCCAAAGAATTCGTTCACGAGAATGGCAAACTGAAAGGCGTGATCTTCGAGTGTGTGACGCCGGTGAAAGACGACGATGGACGCTTGCGCTACGAACCCAGTGGCGAGCCGGACGTGTTCATGGAGGCAGACCACGTCCTCCTGGCCATCGGCCAGGAGAACCATTGCCCGTGGATCGAACGTGACATCGGAATCAAGTTCGACAAGTGGGATTGTCCGATACTCGACAAAGACACGTTGCAGTCGACGCACCCGCAAGTGTTCTTCGGTGGCGATGCGGCGTTTGGCCCCGAGAACATCATCTGGGCTGCGGCTCACGCGCATCAAGCCGCGATCTCTATTCATCTCTTCTGCCAGGGCAAGGATTTGAAATCGGATCGGCCACCGGAAGGCGTCAACCTCCTCAGCCAGAAGATGGGCATGCACGAGTGGAGCTACGACGCCGAGCACGACCCGGCAAAGCGCTATCTTGTTCCTCTTGCCGAAAAACGCCTGGCGCTCGCCGATATCAAGGTGGAGGTAGAGCTCGGTTTCGACGAGGAACGAGGTCTGCAGGAAGCTCAGCGTTGCCTAAACTGTGATGTGCAGACCATCTTCACCGACGACCTGTGCATCGAGTGCGACGCCTGTGTCGACATCTGCCCCATGGATTGCATTACGTTCACCGAAAACGCCGAAGAAGATGACCTGCGTGTGCGATTGATAGCCCCGGCCACCAATGCCGATCAGGACCTCTACGTTTCCGGGCTGTTGAAGACCGGCCGGGTCATGGTCAAGGACGAGGATGTATGTGTGCATTGCGGCCTGTGCGCCGAACGATGTCCCACAAACGCCTGGGACATGCAGAAATCGGTGATTCACATTCCGCAGCTGGGATCGTACGCAGAATGATCAGGCGCGTTGCTGTCAAAGAAAACGATTTTGTCATCCGCTTTGCCAATGTGAACGGATCCGGGTCAGCGAGCGCCAACGGCATGTTTGCCAAGGCGCTGTTTCGCATGGGCATTCCGGTTGGAATCCGTAACCTCTTTCCGTCCAATATTCAGGGCTTGCCGACTTGGTTCGAGGTGCGGGTGAGCGAGCGCGGTTACCTTGGCCGGCGTGAAGGCGTGGACATCATGGTTGCCATGAATGCCGAGACCTATGCCGAGGACGTGGCCAGCCTCAACCCCGGCGGCTACCTCATCCACGACAATTCCAAACCGTTCGACGATGCGTTGCGACGTAGCGACATTAATGAGATTGGCATTCCGATTTCCAGCATGCTGCTGCCGCAGTTCAGCGATCCAAAGCAGCGTGGGCTGTTCAAGAACATTACTTATCTCGGTGCGTTGACGGCCTTGTTGGACATTGAGTTCGATGTGATTACGGGCTTGGTTGCCAGCCAATACAAGGGTAAAGATGCGTTGATTGCTCCGAATATCCACGCGCTGGAGATCGGCCGCGACTACGCTATGGAGTATCTGGAGTGTCCGTTGCCGGTTCGGGTGCGGCGGACGGATCTCAACGACGACAAGATCATGATCGATGGCAACGCCGCGGCCGCGCTCGGTGCGTTGTACGGAGGCGCCACCGTTTGCGCCTGGTACCCGATCACGCCTTCGACTTCGGTTGCCGAAGAGTTCGAGCGTTATGCTAACAAGTTGCGTATCGATCGCCACTCGGGGCAGCGCAAATTCGCCATCATCCAGGCCGAGGACGAGCTGGCTGCGATCGGCATCGTCATCGGTGCGGCATGGAATGGTGCGCGGTCGTTTACCGCGACCAGCGGGCCGGGAATTTCGCTTATGACGGAGTTTCTCGGGCTTGCGTACTTTGCCGAGATCCCGGCGGTGGTGTTCGACGTCCAGCGGACAGGCCCATCCACGGGAATGCCTACCAGAACTCAGCAGGGAGATCTGTTATCCGCAGCGTACGCGTCCCATGGCGATACCAAACATGTCCTGCTGTTTCCTTCCACACCCAAAGAGTGTTTCGATCATGCGGGTGTCGCACTGGACTTAGCGGATCGGCTGCAGACACCGGTTATTGTGATGAGCGATCTCGAGCTTGGCCTGAACGACGCCATCTCGGAGCCCCTCACCTGGGACGATTCGCGCAGATTCGATCGCGGCAAAGTGCTGGACCGCGACCAACTCGACGAAGTGGAACGCTTCGGCCGTTACCTCGATGTAGACGGCGACGGGATCGGCTATCGAACCCTTCCCGGCACGCATCCGGACAAGGGCTCTTTCTTCACGCGCGGTACCTCCCGCAACGAGTTCGCCGCGTACACCGAATCGCCCGAAGACTATACGGCGAACATGGACCGCCTGATCAGGAAGTGGGAAACTGCGGCTACGCTCGTTCCGGCGCCCGAGGTCAACTCAGATGGCCAGCGTGCGGGCATCATTTTCTACGGCACCAGCGCGGTGCCCATGCGTGAATCGCTGGATATGCTCGAGGCGGAAGGCATCTGCCTGGATACGCTGCGCCTGAAGGCCTTTCCGTTCGCGGCACAGGTTTACGATTTCGTTGCGAGTCATGAAGTTGTGTTCGTCGTAGATCAGAATCGCGACGCACAGATGAAGACGCTGCTCGTGACTGAAGGCGGGCTGGATCCAGCGAGGCTGATTTCGGTGCTTTACTATGGCGGTTTATCGATCTCGGCTGACACCATTCGCCAACAGGTGTCAGACTACTATACGCAGCAAAAGCTGCCACGGCTCACGGAGGTGAAGTCATGACCTTCGTCGCCAAACCCCTGGTCCACCATCCGCAGTTACCCGTAAACGAAATCGGCTTGACGCGTCGCGACTACGAAGGGCTGGTTTCCACGTTGTGCGCGGGGTGCGGTCACGATTCGGTGAGCGCGGCGATCGTGCAGGCATGCGCGGAGCTGTCGCTACCGCCGCATATGTTTGCGAAGGTCTCGGGCATCGGCTGTTCTTCCAAGACGCCGAGCTATTTTCTGGATAAGTCGCACGGTTTCAACTCGGTTCACGGGCGCATGCCATCGGTGGCCACCGGCGCCAACCTTGCCAATCGAGAGCTTTACTGCATCGGGGTTTCCGGAGACGGGGATACGGCATCGATCGGTCTGGGGCAGTTTGCCCACATCGTCCGTCGCCGTATCAACATGCTTTACATCGTGGATAACAATGGCACCTACGGCCTCACCAAGGGGCAGTTTTCGGCGACCAACGACAAGGGATCTGCCAGCAAGAGAGGCGTTCCCAATCTCTACGAGCCCATCGATCTCGTCAGCATCGCCCTGCAGATTGGAGCGAGCTTTGTGGCCCGCAGTTTTTCGGGTGACAAACGCCAGCTGGTGCCGCTCATCAAAGCGGGTCTCATGCATAAGGGGTTCGCTTTCATAGACATTATTTCGCCGTGTGTAGCGTTCAACAATCATGCCGGTTCAACCAAGAGCTATGACTACGTGCGCGCCCATAGTGAGCAGGTAACCGTAGCCGACTACATTGCCGGCTCCGATGAGATCACCGTCGACTACGATCCAGGCACCATGGAAGACATACAGATGCCCGATGGCTCGATTTTACGACTGCGCAAGCTCGATTCGGCCTACGACCCTTACGATCGAGTTGACGCTCTGCGCTACGTCCAGCAGCGTCAAACGGAAGGCGAGGTGGTGACCGGGTTGTTGTATGTAGATCCCAACGCCCCGGATTGCCACGAGGTGCTCGATACCACTTCGCGACCGCTTAACAGCCTCACCGAAGCAGACCTGTGCCCGGGCAACGACACGCTGGCGGCGATCAACGAGAGCTTCCGGTAGGAGTGCGAAAGCTATGCATTCGCGCCTGTTCTTGCACGGCCCCAGCTAAGTTCCCATAATATGCGCCCTCACGAACCGGCCGGTGTGGGCCTGCGGTTGCCGGTAAACTAGTGGCTGCCGGTAACAGAGGATTCACTGTGGCATTAGATAGTCTCGACGACTACTTCCCGGATTGGAAAGAGCGCGAAGCGCTTGCTGAAGCGATGATCCCCATCATCGGCCGCCTCTACCGTAACAATGTTGTTGCCTACTGCTATGGGCGGGCGCTGTACAACCAGAGCGTCATCCAGATCATGAAGACGCACCGCTACGTCCGCCAGATAGCGCAAAACGAGCTGTCGGAATTCGAAAGCTTCCCCATCATCGATGCCCTTTCTGAGCTCGATCTGGGCCCTTGCCACATCGATGTTGGAAAACTTGCCATCCAGTACATGGCGGAATGTGCCCACAACGGTATCTCGGCTATTAATTTTGTACGGCGAGAATGTCGCGAAGTCATCGGTTGTCAAGAACCGCCGCTGAAACAGCCCCAGGACATCGTGCTTTACGGGTTTGGCAGGATTGGCCGCTTGATTGCACGGCTGCTCATCGAGAAGACCGGCAGCGGCCACCAACTGCGGTTGCGCGCTATCGTGGTACGCAAATCAGACGATCGTGATCTGTTGAAGCGAGCGAGCCTGCTGCGCCGGGACTCGGTGCATGGCGGTTTTGCGGGCACGATCCGCGTTGATGAGGAAAACTGCTGCATCATCGCAAACGGAAACGTGATCCACATGATTTACGCGAACTCGCCTGCTGCGGTCGACTACACGCGCTACGGCATTAACGATGCGATCATCATCGACAACACCGGCGCATGGCGCGACGAGGAGAGCCTTGGGCAGCATCTGAAAGCCAAGGGTGCGGCCAAGGTGATCCTCACCGCACCAGGCAAAGGCAACATCAAGAACATCGTCTCGGGCATCAACTCATCGTTGATGGAACCCACCGACACCATCCTGGCGGCGGCGTCGTGCACGACCAACGCCATCGTTCCGCCCTTGAAGGCCATGAACGACGAGTTCGGGATTGTGTATGGACATATGGAAACGGTGCACGCCTATACGAATGACCAGAACCTGATTGATAACTATCACAAGAAAAACCGCCGTGGACGCGGCGCGCCACTGAACATGGTGATCACGGAAACCGGCGCTACGGCGGCTGTGGCGAAGCTCTTGCCCGAGCTCGCGGGCAAGCTGACCGGCAATGCCATCCGGGTCCCGACGCCGAATGTTTCGCTGGCCATTCTGAATCTCACCCTGGCTCGGAACACTACCCTGGGGGAGGTGAACGAGCACCTGCGTTACATCGCCTTGAGTTCAGACATGCAACGCCAGGTAGATTTTACGGAGTCTCCCGAGATCGTCTCATCAGACTTCGTCGGCAGCCGTCACGCTTGTGTGATCGATGGCGGGGCCACCCTGGTCACGGACAATCGAGCGATATTGTACGTCTGGTACGACAATGAATTCGGCTACGCTTGTCAGGTCGTTCGGGTTGTGCAGAAGTGGGCGGGGATTTCCTACCCGCTGATCCCCAAGGACGTCGTACGGCAGGGTTTCTAGCCGACAAACCTGCCTTTCATCGTTGGCACCTTAACGTTGGCATGATGCCGAGCCGCCACTATACTTTGCGCGTCTTGCCGAGGCCCTGTCTGAGCCGATTCGATGAACAGCGGCTGGGTCGCTCGCAAGCGCGCTTTCCAAGCGCGCTTTCCAAGCGCGCTTTCAATGGTCTCATCGGCGCGACGAGCTAATTCCCGCAACCTTCTTCAAGGGTCCATGATCAAGATTAAAAAGGGATTGAACCTGCCTATTGCAGGGGCCCCGGAGCAGACCGTCGGGTTGTTCCGGGTGCCCCGCAGGGTTGCATTGCTGGGTGATGACTACCCGGGCGTGCGACCAACCATGCTGGTTCGGGTTGGCGATACGGTAATACGCGGGCAACCGCTGTTTGAGGATAAAAAGAACGTGGGTGTGCGTTTTACCGCGCCCCAGGCGGGCACCGTTGCGAGCATCAATCGCGGTGACAAACGAGCACTGCAGTCGGTGGTAATCGATGTGCAGGGCGACGATTCGCTGTCATTTACGGGGGTCGGCATTGACGGAATCCATGGGCTGTCGCGCGATCATGTCGTCGAGAATCTGGTCGCGAGCGGATTGTGGACGGCGTTGCGGACGCGTCCATACAGCAAGATACCTGCAATTCACAGCGAGCCGCGCTCGGTGTTCGTGACGGCAATGGACACCAACCCGCTGGCGGCCGATCCGGCCGTCGTCATCCCGGAATCGGCCGTGGAGTTCGCGGCAGGGCTCGACGTGCTGGCGAAGCTGACTGCCGGACCCGTGTACGTCTGCCAGCAAGCGGGTAAGTTTCTCCCGGCCGGAACCGATGCGCGCTTGAGCGTGCAGGAGTTTTCGGGGATTCACCCGGCTGGCTTGCCGGGCACCCACATTCACTTCTTGGACCCGGTTGGTCCGGGGCGATCGGTCTGGTTCATCGGCTATCAGGATGTGATCGCCATCGGTCACCTGTTTCTCAATGGTGAGTTACTGGTCGAGCGGGTGGTGGCGCTGGGTGGCCCCGGGGTAGAGCGAGCGGCTTTTGAGGACCGTGCTTGGCGTCGATCTTGATGAGCTGACCGCGGGCGAGTTGAAAGAGGGTGATCAGCGGGTGATATCCGGGTCTGTCTTGTCGGGCCGGGCCGCATTGAGCCCGGTGAGTTATCTCGGGCGATACCACAGCAAGGTGAACGAACCCACCATCCGCGCGTACTCCATGGCCAACTACCCAGAAGAGCGCGGCATTTTGAAGTTCAACAAACGCATTGCCTCACCACCGCCGGGTACGGATTTGCCGCCGGGAAAGATGTCGTCGTATGCTTTCAACCTTAGGCCGGGCGACACGCTCACGGTGTTCGGACCGTACGGGGATTTCTTCGTCAAGGATACTCCGGCGGAAAAGATCTGGATTGGCGGCGGCGCCGGTATGGCGCCGTGGCGATCGCAGATTTTCGATGAGCTCAAGCGTGGTGGCCGCACCCAAAAGATGAGCTACTGGTACGGGGCACGTTCGCTGCGCGAGATGTTTTACACCGAGGAGTTCGATGAGCTCGCTGAGGAGTTTGACAACTTCGAGTGGCACGTGGCGCTGTCAGACCCATTGCCGGAGGATAACTGGCAGGGCCACCAGGGGTTCATCGACCAGGAGGTGTTCGACAACTACTTGAACGACCACCCCAACCCGGAAGACTGCGAGTACTACCTGTGTGGCCCGCCGCCCATGGTCGCCGCGTTGCTGCAGATGCTCGAAAACCTGGGCGTTGAGCCCGACAACATATTGCTGGACGACTTTGGAAGCTAATACCCGGCGTATGCCAGCTCGTGGCGCAGGTTCTGCAGGCGCTCTTGCTTGACTGCCACGTCGATCCTCAGCTCCTGGGTCTGCGTTTCCAGCTGTCCCTGCTCCCGGGCCAGGTCTTTGGTCTCGTCGAGTAGCTCGCGCCGTTCGAGGCTGGTCAGATGGCCCTCGATCAGCAGTGCTTCGGTGGCCGATATGTCTTTCTTCACGTGTGCCAACCGCTGCTGATTGTGGTAGATGACCCGCTCCAAATCGCTGATTTCCGCTTGGGCCAGATGCAGCCGGCGCCCGTCCTGGTAGGCGGCATAAAAAGTGCCCTGCATGGTCTGGGGGCAAACGTTGCTATACGCAGACCCACGCTCACCGGCAGCAAACCCGTTCTCGGGCTGACAGTAGCGAACGACGCCGTCGTTCCAGCCGTCCATATAGGCGGTGCGGTCTGGGGTTATGCCGTGTTTCACACAGGCGTTCTGGTGCTTGAGCAGCCGTGAATGGTGGATGCCGTTCATGCCGTCACGGTAACCGACCGTTTGCCAGTCGCCGGCGACACACTGGCTTTCGCTCAACGTGGCACAGCCAGCCAGCCCGGATAGAACTCCAAGGCATGAGAAAACGATGAACTGACGCATGAAACCTCCGATGTTGCATGTCGCGCATGTCTGACAGAAACACTAGGTCAATCGGATCAGCGGGACCGTCGGCGGGTTCGCACTTTAGCTTGGCGTTGCGATGGGGTTCATAATTTGGAGTGAAAAAAACAACGGCGCGCTAGCCTGACAACTACTCACAGCTGGGGCAGCCATCCCTGTCGAGATTGCGACGTGCTGCGAGCTCGTCTTCGGGTAGCTGGTATTGCGGATCTGGGAACCGCTCGATGCGATTATCGGATTGACTTCCACCAGGTTGCGGGCGCATGGCGAAGTCTTTCCAGGTATCGTCATCGGACCATTCATAGGCCAGCTCGCGGATCGTACCGGGCACCTGAATGCTGTCGAGCGCCGACAGTGTGTCGATCATGATTCTGCGCTGCACCGGCTTGTTGTTCGGCTTGCCCGCGGTATGCCCCAGCGGAAAGTCGAGATAAACGGCTCGCGGCGGATTCACCGATGCGGTGATCGAGTAGGCGCTCGACATGCTGATCGTGGGTATTCCGCGTGCTTCGATCTCTCTGGCAATCAATCCAACGGATTGATGGCACACAGGTCAGACGGGGACCAGAATGACGACGTCCACTTCGTCTTTCTGCACCCGATCGGCCAGGGCCGGTGCCAGAATATCGCGAACCTTGCGTGCTGAATAGATGCCGCCCATGAACGTATAGGCATTGACTGCAAGCTCGCCGATGCGGTTGCAGCGTGCCAGATCGTTCAGCGTTTGCGTCGGGAAGACGACGTTCGGATCCTCACGAGCATCCGTGAGGTCATACGCGAAATGGATGACGCGTAGATCCTCGCTGCGGGTATCGGTGCGGATCACCCGGAAGCTGATGTCGTCTTTGTAGTTGAAGCCCACCTGACCATGCTGGTAAATGCCGCCAGATGCGATCAGTCCGACCCGGGAATCCGTCAACGGCTTGGAGACTGGAACAAACGGTGGATCTTCTTCGATGCGCACCCATTCGTACGCGGGGTAACCGAGCCCGTCGTACTGTTCACGGGTGCGTTCAATGTAATCTACTGGCTCGCGCTTCATGGCCGGTGAGTTTACCATCCTATAGATAAGGAAAGTCCGAAATTGAAATGTTTCGAGGGCAGGGTAGGCGCCAGTACGCCAGCGGGATCAGGTATCGGTCGTGCGCTTGGGCTGGCTCAAGGGAGGCATCATGAACGAAGAGGTAGTCATGAACGAAGAGGTAGTCAAGTACGAAGAACACGATTTCGTGGGGGTGATCACCCTCAACCGGCCCGAGGCCATGAACGCGCTCACCTATCAGTCCTATCTCGAACTCGAGGATCGGGTACGCGATTGCACGGCTCGGGCGTTGGTGATCACCGGTGAGGGCCGCGCGTTCTGTGCTGGAGATGACGTCAAGCAGATCCTGGGTAGTTCCGAACCGGCACCTGCGGAGTTTGCCGAGCGGGCCAAGCGTAGTGGAGGGCTGACGCCGGCGGCTGATGCGTTGCTGCACACAGACATTCCCGTGATCGCGGCGGTGAACGGTCCGGCCGTAGGGTGGGGAATGGAGCTTGCGCTGATGGCCGACATCCGCGTGGCTTCTGAGAACGCAAAGTTTGGCGAGTTGTTCGTGATTCGCGGTCTGTGTTGTGACGCGCCGGGCCTGGGTCGTCTTGCTCAGCTCGTGGGTCGTGAACGTGCGGCGGAGCTTTTGTACACCGGTGAAGTCATAGATGCGAACACCGCCAAGGAAATCGGGTTGGTGTCTCGGGTGGTGCCCCACCAAGAGTTGATGGCGACCGCTCTGGGCATCGCTGGAAAAATCGCCGCCAACCCGCCGCTCGCGGTGCAGGCGTTGAAAGCCGGGTTGCGCAGAACGCTGGACCCTGACTGGCGCGATATCGGCCGCTGGGCCAGCCAGCAGATTGGAGTATTGCGCAAGACCGAAGATTCCAAGGAGGGCGTGGCGGCGTTTCTCGAAAAACGTCAGCCGGTTTATGTGGGGCGCTGAGCGTTAGTCAGCCGGCCGCCTCTTGCAAACGAAGCCACGATCCTGGCCATGACCTTGAGGGTTGTCGAGTGCAAACGTGGAAAGTCGGTGACGTAACGATCACCCAGGTTGTGGAATTGACGTTTCAGGGGCTCGATGCGTTTCTGCCCGATGCTACGCCCGAGGCAGTATTGCCCATTGAGTGGCTCCAACCGGATTTCGTCACACCTGAAGGCGTTTTGAAATTCAGCATTCATGCGCTTGTTGTCGATACCGGGTCGAGACGAATTATTGTCGACACCTGTGTTGGCAACGAAAAGCCGCGCGACGTGTTCCCTGACTGGCACATGTTGCAGACCGGCTTTCTGGAGGATCTAACAAGAGCAGGGTATGCGCCCGACAGCATAGACACCGTTTTGTGCACGCATCTGCATCTTGACCACGTTGGTTGGAACACGATGCTTCAGGGCAATCGTTGGATACCGACGTTTCCCAATGCCCGGTATCTGATCGAGCGCAGGGAATATTCCTATGTGAGCGAGGGAGCCGAAGGCGAAGACGTCGAGCCTTGGTTGCGCGATATGAATCACGCCTTGATGGCAGACTCCATACGTCCCATCGTGGACGCAGATCTGGTCGATCTCGTGGATCACGACCACAGGATCTGTGAAGAGGTGAGCCTGATACCGACACCCGGCCATACCATTGGCCACGTGAGCGTGCAGATTGCATCCCGCGGTAAATCGGCGCTCATTACCGGAGACTTTGTGCATCATCCGTGTCAGCTCGTTCATCCCGAATGGTCTGTTACGACTGACTATGATCCGGTTGAGTCGGTATCAACGCGCCTGGACGCCTTTGCGGCGCTTGCGGATACCACCACCCTGGTCATCGGCACTCACTGGCCGGAACCAACGGCCGGCACAATCGTGCGCTGTGGTGATGCCTATCGGCTGAGATGCTGAAATTGCCTTTTTGTGAAGGGGGGACGCGTGAAACCAGAAGCTTTCGAAGTCGCTTTTCCACAAAGCGATCTGGAAGATCTGTGGCGCCGCGTGAGAGCGACACGCTGGGCCGACGATTTTGCCAATGATGATTGGGCTTACGGCGTCAATCGCGCCTACCTGCGCGAATTGGTCGACTACTGGCTCGACGATTACGATTGGCGCGAACAGGAAAGTGCGATCAACGAATTCACGCACTATAAGGTGTGGATCGACGATGTTCCCGTTCACTTTATTCGCGAGCCGGGCACAGGCCCGAAGCCCATGCCCATCGTCATGACTCACGGTTGGCCATGGAGCTTCTGGGACTATCACAAGATCATCAAACCCCTGGCAGATCCCGCATCCCACGGCGGCGACCCCGAAGATGCGTTCGAGGTCATTGTTGCGTCCATGCCGGGCTTCACGTTCTCGTCTCCGCTCACAAAGCCC
>Ga0114950_10000023_pt1 | contig 70011 bp, 58 predicted proteins | sample N075metaG_FD_83503 | JGI IMG/M metagenome (GOLD analysis project Ga0114950, IMG submission 83503) | Deep subsurface microbial communities from Kermadec Trench to uncover new lineages of life (NeLLi) - N075 metaG | ecosystem: Environmental > Aquatic > Marine > Ocean trench > Sediment | place...
CGAGGTGCTCGGCGCCGAGCTCTCGACAGAGCGCGAGCAAGCGGCCGAGAACATCGTCCTCGTCGCCGCGGAAGGTCTTTACGCCGTGGGTTTCGGCTGCTTCGACGAGCACGTCGTTCTCGCTCGACACCGACGTGGCGACGATAATCGCGCGCTTGCCGCCGAGCGAAGCGAGCCGCTCGAGAAGATGGACGAGAAGCGGCTTTCCCGCGAGCGGCGCCATCGCCTTTCCCGGACAGCGCTCGGAGCGCATGCGCGCGGAAACGGCGATGAGAACGCGACCGTCTTCCCAGAGCGCGCGGTTACTCAAACAGTTCCTCCGTGAGCGGCTCGAAGGCCGCGATGTCCCGACACGGCTTCCGACCCACAATGCGCTCGGCGGCGCCCGGTGAGAGGCCTTTGTCGTTTCGTAGAAATACGAGCTGCTCTTCGGCAATGGGCTCGCCTTGCGGCAGGGCGACCGCGCTCAGAACCGCGCGCCTCATCGAGGCGTGATAGCGCGCTGCGCCTTCGCTTTCAACGAGGCCGGGCTCTCCGAAAGCGGTCTCGGCCTCACGGATCAGCGCCACCATTTTTCGAAAGCTGTCTTCCTCGAGCGCCGATTGGTAGTCGAAGCCCTTGGCTGCGCGATCGAGCGTCAGGTGCTTTTCCACTAGATCGGCTCCAAAGGCGACCGCGAGCGCCGGGAGCATCAACGCCATCTCCGAGCCGCCGTCGACGTGATCCAAGAAACCTACGGGAAGGCCGAACAAGCGTTTCAGCGTCTCGATGTAGCGGAGCTGGGAGTCCGCGGTTTTGGTCGGGAAGTTCTGGACGCCGTGGAGGAGCATCAGGTTTTCGTTGCCTTCGGACCGCACCACGTCGATCGATGCTTCCACGACGCCGAGACCCGAGCCTCCCGTCGACAAGAGCATGGGCTTTCCCGTGGCTGCCACCGCGTGGATGAATGCCGGATTCTCCATGTCGGTCGAGTGGATCTTGTAGGCAGCGACATCCATTTTTTCTCCGAGATCGAGACTTCTGCGGTCGAAGATGTCCGCGAAGACCGGGACCGCGAGCGCCTTCGCTTCGCCCAGCACCCGCTCCCACTCGGCGATCGAGAGCTCGATTTGATCGAAGGTCGCGCGGTTCGCATCGTTCGGGCCGACGAGAGCTTCGGCGCGGAAGAGCTGGAACTTCACCGCTTCGGCTCCGGCCGCCTGGGCGCTTTTTGCGAGCGCTATGGCCTGGTCGGCCTCGCCTTGATGCGCGGAAGCTACTTCACCGAGAATGAATGCCGGAGCGCCATCCCCGATGCGACGCGCGCCTATCTTCCCTATGATCAAGGCCCACCTGCTTTCTCTTTCATGAAGAACCGCACCATGTCGAGCTCCAACGCATCGTCGATGTGAAGCGATTTGAGCCCGCCGAGCTCCACCGCTCGCACATCTTCGCCGAGGCCGAAATCCATCCCGCTCCAGCTCTCTAGAAGCTCACGACGGCGGACGAACATGCCGCCATCGAGAATAAAAGCCGGCGGAAGGTCCTGGCGCTGGAGATAAGAGTCGTCGCTCGCGTCATTGAAAGGATGGACGCGATCCCCCTCGAGACGTTTTACCCAATAAGGGTGGCCGTGCTCGAGGCGCTCGACCGATACGACGCAGTCGGCGCCAGTCGAGGCGAGCTTCTCGATGGCGCGGTCGATGTCCTCCCCTTCGAGAAAAGGCGAGGTCGCTTGAAGTGACAAGACGGCGTCGGCGCGAAAGCCCGACTTATCCATCATCTTCATGGCGTGGCGCACGACGGGTACGATGGACACGTCGTCGGTGGCGAGCTCGTCCGGCCGGCGAAAGGGAACTTCGGCCCCGAGCTCACGCGCCACCTCAGCAATCTCCTCGTCTTCGGTCGAGACGACGAAGCGGTCGAGGCGCGTCGCGTTTTTCGCCGCGTCGATGACATAAGCGATGAGCGGGCGGCCTAGAACGAGCTGAAGGTTCTTGCGCGGAACCGATTTCGAGCCGCCTCGGGCCGGGATGACGCCTAGGACTTGCATGTCGCGAGGATCGCTTCGACGATACGTTCGGTGGAACGGCCGTCCGCCCCGAAAGCGAATTCCTGGATGTACTCCTTTCTTTTCTCTTCGAGCTCTTTTCGAGCCTTTTCGTCGAACAAGAGTTTCCGGAGCTCCCGTTCGAGAGAAGCGCCGGAAGATGCGCCGAGTGCCACGCCGCGCTCGACGAGCGCGCTGAGATTATTGGGAAGATTCACCACGAGGACCGGGCGACCCAGGACGAGAGCTTCCGAGGACGCAAACGAGTCTACCGTTATTAAACCGTCGGAGGCAAAAAGGAGCTCCAGAAGGTTCTTTTTACCCGAGAGCATCCGCGTATGCGGGGCGCCGCCCCGCGCCAGGATAGCTTCGTAGGGCGTGGGCGCCTCCGCCTGGTGCGGCTTCACGAAGAGCCATACATCCTCGAGCCGCTCGACGGCCTCGACGAGATCGGAAAAGACGGGCCCCACCGCGTTGAAGCGGGTCGCGAGCACGAGAAAGCGGGCGCCTTCGGGAACACGGAGCTCGGTGCGCGTTTTTTCGCGGTCGAAGCCCTCGGCGGCACGGACGAGCGCGTCGAATTTTGGGCTTCCGGTAATGACAATCCGGTCTTCGGGATAGTTCCCTCGTTTCACGAGCAAGTCTTTCGCGAGGCGTCCGTAGACCGCCGTCTTTGTTGGGATAGGAACGGCGTCGTCACCGTCGAGCTCGAAGCGCCTGTGCTCGTGCGAGTAGTACTGCGGGTACATGATGCCGTGCTGGATCGCAAAAGACGGAATCCCGAACTCTTTGGCCGCGGTCACCGCCGCGCGGCCGAGGCCACTCGACTCCGCATAGAGCACGAGGACGTCCGGCTTTTCGGTCTCGAGGACGCTCCGAACCTCGTGATAGACGCGGATGGCCCAAGGAAGCTGGCGGTAGAACATGTCACGAAAGCACGCTAGGGCTTCCGGGCCGAGCGCCACCCCGCGATGGGTCAGCTCCGCATCCCTCTCGAACCGGCGCCACATCTGGCGGCACTCGGCGAAAGCCGGGGCGATCTTTCGGGTGAGGGACCACGAAAGGTAGCGACGGATCGGAACGTAGGGAAGCGCGTCCTCGCCGAGCTCGAGAACGTCGCGCGTCGAGGCGCCCACGCCGCGGTGCTCGAACGGGACGGGCGGTCCGAAAGCGACGACGCTCGTTGACGCGCGCGACGACGTCGCCGGCAGGATGCGGTCGAAATACATCTCGTGGGGCTCGCCGACCTCCGACCGCCGCCACATGGAGCCATGGGTCAGAAAGAACACTTTCGGTGAGCGGCCATCTCCCTCGGGCGGGCTACGGAGAACGGACTTCAAGCCCGTGCCCATCATCTTCAGGTAATCGGTGACATGCAGCCGCGTCGTGCGGGTCCGATTCGTTGGTCCGTCGACGGGCTCACCGATCACTTCGACCTCCGGAACCATTTGGCGCGCTGCCGTCTCGAGCGCGCGGAGCGGCCGCAAGAGCAGGATACGGGCGGGCTGTCGTCTGTCGACGACGCGCGCGAGCAGCTCGACATCCCGAATCGCGAGCCGGAGCGGGGTCTCGTGATAAAGGTAAAGCTCGGCCCACCACCAGAGCGTCAGCGGCTTGTAACGGAAGCGCTTGCGAAAGCTCTTTCCAAGCTCCTTCATCCACGCGATGACAGTTTCCTCGATGTCGAAGTCGATGTCCTCACGACCCCCCGGGGTGATGGATGGAACGGAAAGTGCCGCGAGTGCGTTTTGGACGTCCGGGCTCGGGAAGCGATCTTGAACGATCTTGCTGTGCTGCCAGGCGACGATGGTCGCGCCCGATGCGTGGAGTTCGCGGAGCTTTTGGATCTCGCCGGGCTCGAGCTTGGGATCGCCGACGAGCACCAGGGTCTCGCTATCGGTGCTCAAGGCAAGGATTATACAATCTCGGGACCATGCATCGACGTGAGTTCCTCTTCCTCGCTCCAGCGCTCGCTCTCACGAGGGCTCAGGCTCTTCTCTTCCAGATCTCGCTGGCGGAGTGGTCGTTCCATCGCGCCCTCCAAGAGGGTCAGATGGAGCATCTCGATTTCGCGCGAGTCGCTAACCGCGACTTCGGGATCGACGCGATCGAATACGTCAACGTCTTCTTCATGGACAAAGCCCGAGACCGCACTTATCTGAACGAGATGAAATCGCGCGCGGACGGCGAAGGCGTTCGTAGTCTTCTCATCATGTGCGACCGCGAAGGCGATCTCGGCAACCCTGACGACGCCGGACGGAGCCGTGCCATCGAGAACCACCGCAAGTGGGTCGAAGCCGCCGCGGCACTCGGTTGCCATTCCATCCGCGTCAACGCGCGGAGCGACGCGGCGCTCGGCTTCGACGAACAGCAAAAACTCGCAGCCGACGGCTTGCGGCGGCTTTGCGAGCTTGCCGACCCGCATGGGATCAACGTCATTGTCGAGAATCACGGCGGGATCTCTTCGAACGGCGCTTGGCTCGCGGGTGTGATGAAGCGCGTCGATCACCCGCGCGTCGGCACGCTTCCGGACTTCGGAAACTTCCTGATTGAGTCGGATCCCAGAGAGGAGTACGACCGCTATAAAGGTGTAGAGGAGCTCATGCCCTACGCCAAAGCCGTGAGCGCCAAATCTCACGATTTCGACGCCTCGGGCAACGAGATTCGGACCGATTACGAGCGCATGCTGCGGATCGTTCTCAATGCCGGCTATCGCGGCTATATCGGGATTGAGTACGAAGGCGACGAGGCAAGCGAGCGAGACGGCGTACGCCTCACGAAAGCCCTGCTGGAGCGGGTGCGGGACACCATTTCTCAAGAAATGGCCTAGTTCTAGTGTCCCACAAAGAGGACATGTCGCCTAAGCCTTTAAGTGTAAGGAGTTTATACAGTACCGTCGAAAAGGGCCACCGCCGGGGCTGGGCCCCGGCTCCTTTTGGACTTCCTCAGGGGTAATAAGAGGAGGGTGGCACTTGAAGCGTACCAGTACAGAACGCTCAGGGCAAATGCCGTCCGGGAACTAAAACGGAGCGCGTTACGTTAGCGCGTTGAGGCAACGCGACATGATTTTTCGTTCAACTCTTCGCTCGATGTCGAAAGAACCTGGCTTCGTCGCGACTTCGATCGTTACGTTGGCACTCGGTATCGGTGCATCGACCGCGATCTTCAGCGTGATCGAAAGTGTATTGCTGCGTCCGCCTCCTTATGGAGATGCGGAACGTCTCGTCGTCGTCTGGGAGACGGAGCCCGATAGGCCCGAGCTCAATGTTGCCGGCGCACTTGATCGATTGGCAAGATCAGAATGCTTCTTTCGATGGACTCGCCGCCTTCACACCCGTTCTGCTGACACGCGGGGACGGTGACACAACCGAAAGGTTTGCCGGTGTGGAAGTCACGCCCAATTTCTTCGATGTGATGGGCGGGCTTCCGCATCTTGGACGAGGTTTTTCCGACGATCCTACCGGCGCGGAGACCGTCATCTTGTTTTACGAGTACTGGGAGCGCGCATCGGGAGCGCTCGGCGACACGCTGACGTTGAACGACCGCAACTATTATTGGGTCTCGTCGTGCGGGAAGGCTTGGTCCTGACGCTTAGCGGCCTCGCGATAGGCCTCGTGACCGCCTTCGCCGATTCGCGATTCTTGGAAGCAATGCTGTTTCAGGTCACGACGACCGACGCTGCTACTTATGGCACGGTTGCGCTCGTGCTGCTTGCGGTGGCCTTCGTCGCGAGCATCGTTACCGCGCGCGACGTGCGGCCCGGGGTCGATCCTTTGATGGCTCTCCGCTACGAATAAGTCTAACCCTATATGATGGCTCCGGACGCATGATCCGGACGGAGCTCAAGAAACTCGCCGAGCACTCTGCCATTTACGGCGTGGCGGATGTGATCCCCTATCTCATCAACTTTCTTCTTCTTCCCGTTTTCACGACCTACCTAGCGCCGGTGGATTACGGCGCGCTCAGCATCTTGCTCCTGTTCGGCGTGCTCACGAAGATCTTGTTCCGTTCCGGCCTCGATGCCGGCTTTTTCCGCATCTATTACGAGCAGAAGACCGATCGCGACCGTAAGTTGCTCGCGACAACGCTCTTTACGACCGCGATCGCGGTAAGCGCCGTAGGGTTCGCGCTCTCGGTGTTAGGCGCGAGCGTTCTCGGACGGTTTCTGCTCGGCGACGCTCTCGTGTCTTCGGACGTAGCAAGCTGGATCATCCTTGTCGCGGCCGACACGCTCCTCAACACCTTTGCTTTCGTCCCAATGAACCTCTTCCGTATCACCGAGCGGCCCAAAGCGTTTACGGTCATGACGCTTTTGCGAAGCGGCATCAATATCGGGCTCAAGCTCGCGCTCATCGTTAACGGGTGGGGTGTTTCGGGAGTTCTCTGGGCGGACCTGATCGCTTCGCTTCTGTTCGTCACAGCCCTCGCGCCGACCCTCGTGCGAAACCTCACGAGGGGTTTTTCGGTACCGCTTCTGAAAGAAGCGGCCGCGTTCGGCCTGCCCAAAGTGCCGCACGGGATCGCCCATCAAGTGTTGAACTTCTCCGACCGGAAGCTCATCGAGATCTTCGCCGCTCTCTCGGCCTCGGGGCTCTACCACATCGGCTACATGATGGGGACGGGCGTGAAGTTCTTTCTCGTGGCCTTCGAGCTCGCATGGAACCCATTCGTCTATGCGCAAGTCGGAAAACCACACGCCGCCCGAACGCTCGCGCGGATCGCGACCTACGCCTTCGCCACGCTCTTCGGCTTCGGCCTTCTGAACGCTGTCTTTGGCCGGGAGCTCTTGTTCCTCATGGCCGAGCCCCAATATCACCGCGCGCACACCGTCATCCCGGTCATCGTTCTCGCCTACATGTTGCAAGGTGTTTTTGCGCTCAGCTCGATCGGCATTGGGATCAGCAAGAAAACGAATTACTACCCGGCGATAACGATTTCGGCCGCCACGTTGAACGTTATCCTGAACATCCTTTGGATCCCACGCTTCGGGATAGACGGCGCCGCCTGGGCGACAGTTGCTGGCTACGGCGTCATGGCAGCTGCCGGGTTCTATTTCGGGAACAAGCACTATCCGATCCCCTTCGAGTACTCGCGGCTTTTACGGATCGCGGCCGCCGCGGCGCTCGCCTACGGGCTTTCGATGCTCGCGCCCTACGAAGGGCAGGCCGCGCTTCCCATCAAAATTGGGGCCACGCTCGTCTACCCCATCGCGCTCTATTTGTTCGGGTTCTTCTCGGCGGGAGAGATCGATTGGGTGAAAAAGCGACTCCTATCGTAGCTCTTGAACAACCGCGTCGAGCACTTGCTCGACCTTTATTCCGGCAATGCATTGAGGCGCCACGGCGCGCGCGCATTCGGCGGGCGGCCTGCGGATCATATTGCACGGCGAGCAAAACACGGGCTCGCGGACGACGCGGCTGAGACCCAGCGATGCCTCGGGCCCGTAGCGCACCGGGTCCGAAGGCCCGAAGATCGCGACGTTCGATGTCCCCACCGCGTGCGACAAGTGCATGGGCCCGGTATCCCCTGTGACAAAGACGTCGAAAGATTCGACGACGGCCGCAAACGTCGCGAGGTCCGCCCCCAAGAGAACTCTCGGCGAGGATTGAGCGCGCGCGGCGATCCTCTCGACGAGCGCTCGGTCTCCAGATGAGCCGGTGAGCACGACGCTCGCCCGCTCTGATAGACGGTCGATGAGTGCGGCGAATTTCTGGTCTTCCCATTGCTTGAGCGCGCGCCCGGCGCTCGGGTGGATCCCGATCCGAGGCGTGGCCGTGTGCGGAAGGAGCTCGCGCGCAGCGTTCCGGTCCTCGGCCGTGACGAAGTTAAAAGGGCGATAGCTCGCTTCCCCAGTTTCGATATCGGGGTAGAGCGTTCTCACCAGCTCGAGGTTCTGCCAGTACCAGCTCTTCTTCTCGTCCCAACGGGCCGGATGGCTGAGAAGATAAGCCCCGCCGGTGTCGCCATAGCCCGCCCGCAGGGGCGCGCCGGACAAGGCGACAAGCAACAGCACCCGCACGTCACCTTGAAAGTCGATGGCAAGATCCGGGGGATTGGCGGCGAGAGCGCGCCGTGCGTCGCGGAAACGAATTTCTTGGCCCCACGCGGCCCACGGCGTGTCGACGATGCGTACCGTATCGATGAAGGGAAGCCGGCGCGCGATCGGCTCGTTCCATCTACCGACCGCGAGCTCGAGCTCGGCGTCGGGCGCCGCGGCGCGAAGCACCTTCAACGCGGGAAGTGTCGTCAGCAGGTCGCCGAGGCGGTCGAGGCGGAGCGCCTGGATATGCCGCACCGCGCGCACGTCCATGGCGGATCGATCTTGGCGCGGCGGCCGAAGCCGCGCGAGCTTGGACACAGCACGCAGGCCGAGGTCGAGCGCACCGAGCGCGACCCGCTCACGTGGGTCGTATATACGGGGCCCGCCGCGTTCAAGACGCTTTTTAGCGAGCTTCCGAGACGGAGCGAAGAACGGACTCAAAACGTTCCCCCACGAGATCCCAACTGAAGTCCTCTTCGGCCCGCTTGCGGGCTGAGGCGCCGAGTGTTTTCCGAAGCGAGCGCGAGGACGCCAACTTTCGAAGCGCCTCCGCTAGCGACCCGGGGTCTTTCTCCGGAACAAGAAGGCCGTCTTCGCCGACGCGGATGGCTTGCGGGATGCCGGCGACGTCGCTGGCAACAATGGCCGTCCCCGAAGCCATGGCTTCCAAGAGAACGTTGGGCAGCCCGTCCACGTTCCCCGCGCCGTCCCGAACCGATGGCACCGCGACAATATCCGCCATCGCGAAATAACCCTGCAGCGCATCACGCTCGACGTTCCCGACGAAGTGGGCGCGCTCGTAAATGCCAGCTTGGCGCGCTCTCTCCTCGAGAGCCGGCCGTAGATCGCCCTTACCTGCAATGACGAGATGGATCGGCTCTTGCTCGAGCGCCGCGGCCGCGTCGACGAGATATTCGAAACCTTTCTTGTGGACGAGCCTACCCACCGCAAGGATCACGACCGCGTTTTTCTCGATTCCGAGACTCTGGCGCAGCTCCGTGGGCTCGCCACCGAAAGGCCCCACATCGACGCCGTAGGGCACGACACGCGGTTTCTCCGTGGCTCCGAGCGCAAGACTTCGTTCGGCAAGATCGTCGCTACACGCCGTCGCCGCCCGCGCCTGCGAGAAAGCGAGCTTGGCCGCGGATCGGAAGGCGCTCTTTTTCTCGGACATAAAGACATCGGAGCCATGCAGGCTCACGACGAGCGGAAGACCGCGAGCTTTGGACACGGGCCAAGCCATCGTACCGTTCGGCACGACCCAATGTGCGTGCACGACGTCGTAGCGCTCTCTATAAGACTCGGAGAGGAGCTTCCGGGTCCCTGAGACGAGCGCGAGCGGCGCGGCGAGATAGGTCGCGCCGCGAAGTGCTATGTCCGCGCGAAGCGATTCCGCATAGCCGAAAACACTGAGACCTTCGGTGGGCGCATAGCGATAGGGGCGAAAACGTACGCCGGGAACGGGCTCGAGGTCGAGGTCGCGATGCGCTGGAAGCACCACCGTGACCTCGTGCCCGCGGCTGGCGAGGGCCTTGGTGATCGAAGCGATGAAAGGCGCCGTCGTATCTCGGGCATATTTCGGGTAGGACGACGTAATGGTGAGGATTTTCACAGTCGGCGTGTGGATTATAGCTTCAATTCATCTTTGTGTTATGCTCCGCGCGGCGCCTCCCCCCTCAGCTGGCCGCCCTTTTTATAAGGGATTCCTGATGAATAATGTCCTCTTTCGGCACTGCACGGAGCGGGTGACCGAAGCCGTCAATATCGGCTCGATGGAGCTCGTCAACCTGAGGCAGAACGAGCTCACCCCCGAGTTCATCCTTCTCGGGCTTCTTGAGCAGGATAATTCCGAGACGATGCATCTGATCGGGGATCTCGGTCACCCGACGGAGCAAACGAAACAGTCGATCGTCGACCTGATCCTCGCAGCCCAGCGCAACAAGCTGAAATTGCGCCGCGAAGGCTCACTCCAAATCCTCGTCTCGCCACAAACAGCGGAAGTGCTCCGCATGGCGAAAGAGGAGGCCGACAATTTGGGAGACCGCTTCGTTGGTGTCGGCGCCATGCTCTTAGCACTCCATCGCGAACCCGCGGGCCTCTCGGCGCGCATTCTTCGCGACCTCGGCTTCCGATACGAGCGCACGAAAGACGCCTATCTCCGGCAGCGTGGAAGCAACACCGTCGACGATAAGCGCGGCGAAACGAAGCTCGAGACGCTCAAAAAGTACACGACGGACCTCACCGAGCTCGCCCGCAAAGGCTCGCTCGACCCCGTCATCGGTCGCGAGGAAGAGATCCACCGCCTCATCCAAATTCTGTTACGCCGGAAGAAAAACAACCCGGTACTTATCGGCGAGCCCGGCGTCGGCAAGACGGTCATCGTCGAAGGACTCGCCCAGCGCATCGTGGATGCCGAAGTTCCCGACACGCTCGCCAATAAGCGCGTCCTGCTTCTCGAGATGAGCGAAGTGGTCTCGGGCTCCAAGTTTCGTGGTGAGTTCGAAGAACGGCTCAAGACCATCAAGGACGAGGTCCTCGCAGCGCATGGAAGCGTCATTCTTTTCATCGACGAGCTCCACACCGTCGTCGGCGCCGGCAATGTGGAAGGCGGCCTCGACGCCTCCAACATGCTGAAGAGCGCGCTCGCGCGTGGGCAGCTCCGCTGCATCGGCGCTACCACACTCGAGGATTACAAAAAATACATCGAGAAGGACAAAGCGCTCGAGCGCCGATTCCAGAGCGTCATGATCAAAGAGCCATCGGTTTCGGATACGGTGCGCATTCTGAAAGGCCTTCAGCGGCACTACGAGCTCCATCACAACGTCACCTTCAGCGACGAGGCCGTCGATTCCGCGGCCAAGCTCGCGGAGCGCTACATTGCGGATCGATTCCTTCCCGACAAAGCGATCGACCTCCTGGATGAAGCGGGCTCGCGCAAACACCTCGAGCTCGTCTACGCGCCGCCCGAGGTACGCCGCGCCAAGCGCGATCGGAACAAACTGATAGCACAGCAACGAGAGGCCTACCAATCACAGGATTACGAGAGCGCGGCCGTCTGCCAGCAAAACATCATGCGCCTGGAGGGCGACCTCAAACAAATGATGAAAACGTGGCGGGAGAGCCGCGACCCACAGGACTCGACGGTCGGGACCGAGGACATCGCACGTGTCGTACAAGGCTGGGCGGGCATTCCTGTCATGCGCATGCTCGAATCCGAAGCGCAAAAGCTCACGCGGATGGAAGACAACATCCACCAACGCATCGTCGGCCAGGAGAACGCTGTCCGCGCGATCTCCAACGCCATAAGGCGCAATCGAGCGGGCCTCAAGAGCCGAAAGCGACCGATCGGATCGTTCATCTTTCTCGGGCCCACGGGCGTGGGGAAGACGGAGCTCGCCAAAGCGCTCGCGCAATTCTTGCTCGACGACGAAGACCGGCTCATCCGGCTCGACATGAGCGAGTACATGGAGCGCCACTCGATCTCCAAGATGATCGGGTCACCTCCAGGCTATATCGGCTACGGCGAAGGCGGGCAACTCACCGAGCAGGTGCGACGCAATCCGTACAGCGTGATCCTTCTCGACGAGCTCGAGAAGGCGCATCCCGACGTTTATCACATGTTGCTGCAAATTCTGGAAGATGGTCGTTTAACGGACGCGCAAGGACGTACGGTCAGCTTCGTCAACACGATCATCATCGCCACGTCCAACATCGGCAGCGAAGACATCACACGTGAATTAACCGGCATCGGTTTTTCGAAACCGGTCTCCTCGCAAAAGTACGAAGAGATCAAAGACCGTGTGATGCGCCAGGTCAAAACGGTCTTCAAGCCAGAGCTTCTGAACCGCATCGACGACCTGATCGTGTTTCACCAACTCGATAGAGAGCACATCCGTCAGATCGTCGATCTGGCGCTCGATGATTTGAGCGAGCGGCTCGCGGAGCAGAACCTCACGATTCAAGTCACGGACGCGGTGAAGGATAAACTCGCCGCTGACGGCTATGATCCCATCTATGGCGCAAGACCTCTTCGTCGTACGATGGAATCGCAGCTCGAGAACACCCTCGCCCAACAGCTCATTAGCGGTGACATCAAAAAGGGCGACCACGTTCTCGTTTCGCTCCAGGACGACACCATCATCACCGCGGTCGCGCTCGCCGCGCAACCCGTCACCGCGCCCGGTCGAGGGCAGAATACCTGACGTTTCTTTGAGCTTCCGAAGGCTCGTTCTTCTTTTGGCTCTCCTCGCGGCCGCATGCGACCCGCGGCCCGAGGGTAGCACCGCGACCCCTCTTGGGGCGCGGCCAAACGTTCTGCTCGTCACCATCGAGACGCTCAGGGCCGACCACGTCGGAAGCTACGGTTACGCGCGGAACACGACACCGAACCTCGATCGTCTGGCAGCCGAAGGCGCACGCTTCGCGACAACCATCGCTCAGGCCCCTTTCACGTTGCCCTCGGTGACGTCTCTGATGACGGGACGGACGCCGCCCCATCATGGTGTCCGCAACCACCCTGCGACACTCGCGCCCGAGATCGAGACCCTCGCCGAACGTTTCAAGCAAGCGGGCTATCAAACGGCGGCCATGACGCGGCACACGTGGCTGCGCCGCAAATCGGGGCTCGACCAAGGCTTCGACGCGTATCACAACAACAAGTTCGCCGCCGGGCTGGACGCGCGGAGTCTCTCGCTCGCCGCAACCGACTGGCTCGAAGCGCGGGATCCCGAAAAGCCGTTTTTCCTCTGGCTCCACTTTCTCGACCCGCACCTTCCTTATACGCCCGCTTATCCTTACGCGGTGCTCTTCCACGAGGCACACGCCGAGGACGAGAGCGTGAAACATCTACGTGCCATGATGGACCGCGAGCGCACGAGCTACGAGCCAACGCCTTACGCGGACATTTCCGGTGGCCCCTATTACGACCTCGTCTTGCCCTACTACGCCAAAAACGCCATCTTGCTCGATTTCGCCTTTTGGCGGCGCTCACGTGGGAGCATCTTCTTCGACGAGGGCAGCTACGCAGAGGTCGACCTTCGTGAAGTCCGCGATCTCTATGACGGTGCTATCGCCTATACGGACGACAACCTCGCCAGGATCCTGAAGACGCTCGCCGAGCTCGAGCTCGAGGCTTCGACTATCGTTGCGGTCACGGCGGACCACGGAGAAGCGTTGGGCGAGCACGGCCTTTCCTTCACCCACGACTTCACGCTCTATGATGAAGTCCTGCGCGTGCCGCTCGTGATCCGCTACCCGGGCGTGATCGAGCCCGGTATCGAGATTGAGCAGCAGGTCCGCCTCATGGATGTCGGGCCGACGCTTCTCGAGCTCGCGGAGCTCAAGCCTTTTGAAGGCGTCGAAGCAACGAGCCTCGCGCCCCTTCTCGAGGGTGGGACCCTGCCGTTTCTGAACGCTTTCTCGGAGAGCGCTCCGAAGCGACACATGTTCCCGGAGCACAAGCGCATCTATTTCGACGGCATCCGCGGCAAGTGGCGGAGCCTGCGCACCGAGCGCTTCAAACTCATCAAGATCCCCCATCCCGATGGCGACCGCTACGAGCTCTACGACATCGTGAGCGATCCAGAAGAGTCCCGAAACCTCTACGACGAGCTCCCCGGCGAGGCCGGCAAGCTCGTGCCGCTACTTCGCGCTTGGGTGGAGGGTGATCCGGCCCGCGACGCCGACACGAGCGCCGCGGAGGAAGGCGAGCTCCAAGGTCTCGACCCGGCGGCCATCGAGCAGCTCAAAGCGCTCGGCTATATTCAAAAATAGAAGGCGTCCCTCCGCTCGCTCAAGAGCGCACGGTTCGCGTCATGCAACCGCGTCCTGGCGCCGACGCTCGTTAGGAGAACCAGTTCTTCAGTAGAACTTGAAGCGGCCCTCTCGTGCCCTCGAGCGTGCAGAGTGCATCTTGCGCGCCAGTATGTTTCGGCTGGATCCCGAGGACAGCTTTGTATTCAACGATGGCGCGCGTTTTCAAGTCGAACGACTGGTAGTACCGGCCAAGCAAAAAGTGGGCCTCAGCGTTTTGCGAGTTCCTTGTTGTCCGTAAACAGCGGTGGCCACCTTGCGAGCTTGTTCGACGAGCTCGTGACCGAGTACATCCTGCGTCACAAGTCCCGCCTCGACCATCGCCTGGCCGATACGTGGCCGTCCCTGCATCGCATCCAAGGCGATCTCGATCCCTTCCTCGGTGACGCGGGCAGCATCCCGAATATCCCGCCTTTTGTCGATAGCTGGAAGATCGTTCAAGTACAGACGATTCCGGAAGACATCACGCTCTACGGCATGTCGCCTCACATGCATCTGCACGGGAAGGACATGAAGTACGTCGTGACCTACCCCGACGGCCGCGACGAAATGATATTGAGCGTGCCAGGCTACAGCTTCGAGTGGCAGGTCTACTACGAGCTCACCGAGCCACTGCGCATTCCGGCGGGGAGCAAGCTCACCGCCACCGCGCATTACGACAACTCGCTCTATAACCCTTATTAACTGCTCTCAGGTTAACACCCTAGGGCCCGCGCTAAGCAGTTGTACACCCCGCGCTTTCCGGAGCTCGGACAAAACGTTCGTCATCGTCTGGGGGCGATCGTTTGCGTTTTTTTTCAGACAGCTTTCCGCGAGAAACGCAAGCGGCTCCGGCGCGGACGGAACAAGCTGGCGCAGGGACTCTGGGTCAGAGTTCATGATCGCTCCGAACTTCTCCAAGACATTCTCACCTGCGAAAGGGCTACGGCCCGTCAGCATCTGATAGAGAACGCAGCCGAAGGAAAACACGTCGGCTCGGGCGTCGATTACTTCACCGAGTGCTTGCTCTGGCGCCATATATTCGGCAGTCCCTAGGATTTGACCCGTTCTCGTGATGCGCTCGAGCTTTGTTACGTCGGTTCCCGACACCGCATCTACGAGCTTGGCGATCCCGAAGTCGAGAAGTTTCAAGCTGCCGTTGCTCGTCACGAAGATATTCCCCGGCTTCAAGTCACGGTGAACGATCCCTTTGGCGTGGGCGCTCTCGAGACCTTCGGCAAGTTGGATCGACACCGCGAAGACGTTATCCATATCGAGAGGCTTTTCGTCTTTCAGGTAATATTTGAGCGTCCGCCCCTCCAAATATTCCATCACTATATGGGGGCGACCTTCGTGCTCGACGAGCTCTATAAAACGCACGATATTCCGGTGTTCGAGTGAGGACGCCGCCACCGCTTCACGTTTGAATCGAGACAACCCTTCCTCGGTCACGAGTTCGCGTGGAAGGCGCTTCAGCGCGAAGATCTTTCCCTCCGGGTCAGCGACCCTGAACACCTCGCCCATACCGCCCTTGCCGATCCGTTCGAGAACGCGATAACGCCCTATCATTCGTGGGGGTGGCTTTTCGTGGCCGGTCAGCTTCGCCACCGGGACTTCCAAATAGGCGTCGTCGAAGGCATCGAGAAGCGAGCGCACTTCCGCGAGAAGTTCCGGGTCGCTCCGGCACAAGCGCTCGATGAAGCGCTCGCGTTTCGATGGTTCCTGTTCGAGCGCCGCATTGAGCGCCGCCTTCGACCGTTCCCAGCGATCAGTCACCGAACGAGATCCCGAGGTCACGTGCAGCGCGGACGATGTCACTCGACCTCGGGACCCGCTTCAAATTCGAGACCGCTTTTTCGAGCGGCACGAGCTGAATCGTCGGAGGGCGCAGCGCCACCATGCATCCCCATTTACCTTCAACCGCAGCGCGTGCCGCGGCGGAGCCGAACCGCGTTCCAAGAAGGCGATCCCAGTTGGTCGGCTGCCCGCCGCGCTGGAGATGTCCCAGCACGAGAGAGCGTGTCTCCGCGCTCGTCAATTTGGTGATGCGGTCTGCGACGGACTCACCGATTCCGCCAAGACGTCCTTCGAACCCGAACCCCGCCTTTTCTCGGAACCGCTGCACGCCGCCAATCGGCACCGCTCCCTCCGCCGCAACCACGATACTGAAGCGCCGCCCGCGGCGCGCTCGGTCCCGGATCTTTTCGCAGACGCGCTCGATGTCGAAAGGGATCTCCGGAATGAGAATGACGTCGGCTCCCCCGGCGATACCCGCATGCAGCGCGAGCCAACCAACATTCCGCCCCATCGTTTCGAGCACCATGACCCGCCGATGGCTCGAAGCCGTCGTATGCAGCCGGTCGAGCGCTTCGGTCGCGACACTCACCGCCGAATCGAATCCAAAGGTCATCTGCGTCGCCGCGACGTCGTTATCGATCGTTTTGGGCACGCCAACGACCGGAATGCCCATTTGAAAAAACTTTAGTCCAATCTTGAGCGTGCCGTCGCCGCCGATGACGATGAGCGCGTCGAGGCCGAGTTTCTTGAAATTCGTGACGACTTCTTCCGATCGATCTATATAGACGACCCCTTCGGGTTTTCTCTGCGGAAATCGGAACGGGTCGCCGTGATTGGTCGTCCCGAGTATCGTGCCGCCCGTGTGCAGAATGCCGCGAACGTCGACCGGCCGCAGGGTGCGGCTTCGCTTGATGTTGAGTAGCCCACCAAAGCTTTCTTGAATACCGACCGCTTCCCAGCCGAGCGAGTAGGCGCTTCGCACAACCGCGCGGATCACCGCGTTCAAGCCGGAACAGTCGCCGCCGCCCGTCAAAACACCCATGCGTCTTCGTCGTTTCATGAGCGCATACTTTCGACAACGTAATCGACGTCGTCATCGGACATCGATGGGTAGAGTGGTAGAGACAAAATCGAGGTCGCGGCTTCCTCCGCGACGGGACAACTCCCCTCCCCTTGCCCCAACTCTCTATAAGCCGGCTGGAGATGTACGGGCACCGGGTAGTGCACGAGCGTTTGCACGCCTCGTGATGCGAGCCGTTCCATCCAAGCGTCACGCGACGGCGTACGAACGACGAATAGATGCCGTGCCGACAACACGCCATCACGAACAAGAACGCCGGTCGCACGAAGCTCTGTTTCGTCGAGCCCTTCTTCGTAGCGGCCCGCGAGCTCGCGGCGTCGTCGATTCCATCGCTCGAGATGCGGAAGTTTGGCGCGAAGGACCGCCGCCTGGATCTCGTCGAGGCGACTATTGAGCCCCACCTCCGTGTGGACATAGCGGCTCTTCTGACCGCCATTTCTCAAACGGGCGAGCGTCGCCGCAAGCTCTTCGTCGTCCGTGGTGATGAAGCCGCCATCGCCCAGTGCACCGAGATTCTTGGTGGGGTAGAAGCTAAAGGCACCCGCGCGGCCGAAGGCTCCGAGAGGGCGGTCACGATAACGCGCACCGTGCGCCTGACAGGCGTCTTCGACGACGACGAGTCCTTGCGTCTCGGCGAGCTCGAGCAGCGCGTCCATCGCGCAAGCGTTCCCGTAAAGATGGACGGGAACGATCGCCCGGGTCCTGGCAGTGATGCGCTCTTCCACAGATGCAGGCGAGAGGGTGAGGGTTTCCGGGTCGACGTCGGCGAAAACAGGGCGGGCACCGACCCGGCTTATCGCGAGCGCGGTGAAAGTCGCCGTCAACGGAGACGTCACAACTTCGTCCCCCGCGCCGATGTCGAGCGCCATCAAAGAGAGGCTAATGGCATCCGTGCCCGAGGCGACGCCTACGCCGTAGCGCGTCCCGATCGCCCGCGCATATTCCTCTTCGAACGCCTCGACTTCCGGGCCCAACACGTACCACCCAGAGCTCACCACCCGCTCGATCGCGGTTCGAATTTCGCGCGAGAGATCGGTGTCACAGATGGTGAGGTCGTTGAACCGAACGGTGCGGTCACTCACGTCAGATAATGCTCGATGTTCTCGCGGTAATAGTCGACCGTCTTTCTCAACCCGTCGCTCAAAGTGGTCTCGGGTCGCCAGCCCAGCTGCTGCTCGATCTTTGAATAGTCCGTGTAGAAATCCCCGATATCGATGCGGCGGCGCTCCTCGGGGAACGGAACGAGTCGGTAGGTCGCCTCTTTTCCCGATACTTTGTACAGGAGCTCGAGGTAGGTACGCAGAGAGATGGGCGGTTTGGCGCCAAGGTTGAACGTCTCGCCCATGGCTTCTTCGGAAACCGCGCTCAAAAGAAACGCGTCAACGACATCGTCCACGTAGTTGAAGTCACGTTTCTGCTCGCCGTCGCCGAAGAGCAGGATCTCCTCGTCGAGCACGACGCGCCGTATGAACCATCCCGCAAAGCCTTGCCGGTTGTGTTTCATCAACTGGCGCGGCCCGTAAGTGTTGGTGAGCCGCAGCGACGTCGTGCGCAGCCCGTACACGTCGCAATAAATCTGGTGATACCTCTCGCCGCTCGCTTTGTTGATGCCGTTCACATCAGTGGGGCGTATGGGATGGTCTTCATTCGCGGGAAGATCCACCGGTTTTCCATAGATCTGTCGTGTGCTGGCATAGATGATTCGGACCTCTGGGTTCGCATGCCGGCAGGCCTCGAGGATGGAGAGCTGGCTTCGGCAGTTGATCTCGAGATCGGTCATCGGGTCGGTCATGCTGTCGACGTGGCTGACCTGGCCCGCGAGGTTGAACAGAAAGTCCTGGCCGCGTACAAGATATTGCATACCGTTCTCGTCGCGGACATCGGCGATATTGACTCGCACGCTTTTTTCGATCCCGTCGACGTTGAAAAGGTTTCCTCCGTAATCAGGGATGAGCGAGTCGACGAGAAGAACATCTGCCCCAAGGGGGACGAGCGCTCGGGCTAGATTACTTCCTATGAAGCCCAGGCCGCCTGTGATCAGAACTTTCTTGTTCTCGAAGGCTTTTTTATAGAGCTCACGTCGTTTATCGTCCATCGTTGACTCTAGTGGAGACCGCGGCTCAGCGCGCGACGCGCTCGGGGTCGTGCGTGGACGAGGAGCGCGAAGCTTCGGCAGGCGGCTCCGCTTTCCTCAGATGCGTCTTCCGCACGACCAGGTCGATCCACAACTTCGCGAGGTCCAAAAGAGTTTTCGAGACGCGGGAGAAGTTGAAGAACTGACTCTTGCCATAGACCCGGTGGAAATGGTGTACGGGCACTTCCTGGATGCGAAAGCCGTGATCTTGGACCTTCTTCATGAGCTCGACGCAAATGACTCCGCTGTCCTTCGTCAGCTCGACTTTGTCGAAGATGGCGCGGCGGAACAAACGAAAGTCACAATCGACGTCGCTGAGCTTCAACCCGAAAGCGACGCGCACGCTCCAGTGATAGAGACGTCCAACGATGACGCGGTGCAGTGGGTCCGAGCGCCCGGTCTTTCTTCCGTTTACAAAATCGCTCCCTGGCCCCCACGCGTCGAACAACCGCGACATCTCGCGGGGATCGTATTGCGCGTCGCCATCGGTGTAAAAGATGAGGTCTTTCGTCGCGGCCTGGAAACCCGTTCGCAGAGCGCCGCCATAGCCGCGGTTGACCGGATGGTGGATAACCCGAAGCTCGGGAAACACAGCTTCGAGCTCGGACAGCACCTCGGCCGTGTGGTCGCTGCTTCCATCATTGACGACGATGATCTCGTAACTATCGGTAAGCTTGCGGGCCGCGAGACGCGCCCCGATGACCATGCTCGGGATGGTGCCGGCATCGTTATAGGCAGGGAAAATCACAGAAAGCTCGATGCGTTCTTCTTGGCTGTTTTCTCTTTGCGACACGGGATACCTTTGGACTATAGCGCGACCGAAAAACGTACCACAGGCACGTGAGGCGCGCAATAGCGACTAATGTTGATACGATCGCGCGCCGTGACAGGAACACTCTTTGTCGTATCGACGCCGATCGGGAACCTAGGTGACATGACGTTCCGGGCGAAGGAGGTGCTTCAGTCTGTGGACCTCATCGCCTGCGAGGACACGCGCGTGACCCGGAAGCTCCTCCGTCACTACGACATCGCCACCAGGACGCTCTCCTACCACGAGCACAATGAGGCCGTGCGTACGCCGAAGCTCGTCGAGCGCCTCGCGGCCGGGGAGAATATAGCGCTCGTCTCCGACGCGGGGACGCCGCTCGTCTCGGACCCCGGTTACCGGCTCGTTTCGGCCGCGCGGGAGGCGGGCATCCTCGTGCGCCCGGTCCCGGGCGCTAGCGCTCTTCTAGCGGCTCTCTCGGTAGCCGGGCTTCCCACATCGAGCTTCACTTTTGTCGGCTTTGTTCCGCGCAAGGGCGGCGCGCGACGAAAAGCCCTCGAAGCGCTACAAGACGCTCCTGGAACCCTCGTGCTCTACGAAGCACCAGGCCGCGTCACGAAGTTGCTGTCGGATCTCGAAGCGCTGCTCGGACCGCGCTCGGCCTGTGTCCTCCGTGAGATGACGAAGCTTCACGAAGAGCACCAGGCCGACACTCTCGGTCGGCTCGCCGCGTGGGCGCAGGGACGTCGCTTCAAGGGAGAGCTAACGATTGTCGTAAGTGGCGAATGTTATGGTGAGGCCGCTCCGCCCGTCGCGGTCGCTAGCCTCGCCCCCCGCTTTGCCAAGCTGCGCGCGGACGGTTTGTCGCCGCGCGATGCCGCCAAGGAACTCGCGAAAGAGCATGGGCTCTCGACGCGCGACGTCTACAATGAGCTCGCAACCCATAGACGTTGAAGCAATCCTTCCGATCGAAGACCCGTCCTGCGGGCTGCGCGGCTTCACCGTGATATCACCTATGCGCCCGATTTTCTAATCAACGCGGGCGCCCTCGTTCAAGGCGTTCGCTTCCTTCTCGAAGGCGAGCGACGAAGTCCTGACGCCATCCAGGCGATCGGCGTATCAGGACGACACAACTCCTTGAAAAAGCATGGGATCGGGGTGTGCCCACCCGAGGCGCTCCTCGAGGAGGACACCCGCGAGCGGCTAAAGTTGGGCTAGAGAGTTGATTCGGGACCCTAACTAACCCTATAATTTAACACTCCAACCAACGAGTGTCCTAGCGACGCCCGCGTCTCGATTCCTAAGGTGGCCGGTCTCGACGGGCCAATTCTATAGTTTCAAGGAGGTCGCATTGGCTAAGAAAACGACACGCTCCAAGGCCGCAAAGAACAAGAAGAAGGCAGGCGGTTCGAACGAGAACTACAACAAGGCCGTCGATGAGCTAGAGAAAGCCGTCAAAGCGCTCTACAAGGGAGACCCCCAACGGGCGAAAGAAGGGCTCGAGCGCTTGGTCACCACTTACCCCGAGGAAAAGGAGCTGCTCGATCGGGTCGACTCCTATCTCAAGATTTGCGCGCGTCAACTCGCGCCTCAGCACCGTCCGAAGACGGCCGAGGAAATGGTCAATTTTGGCGTCATGTATCTCAATGAAGGCGACGCCGAACAAGCCATCAAACATTTGTCGAAGGCCATCGAGCTCGAGCCCAAGAGCTCTCATGTTCAATACTGCCTCGCAGCGGCGCACGCGCTGTCTGGCGATGCTCCGGCAAGCGCCAAATATCTCCAGCAAGCCATCAACAGCGACCCGACCTCGCGATTCCACGCGAGAGGCGACGAGGACTTCAACAGCGTTCGCCGCGAGGCCGAGGTGGCAGCGCTACTCGCCGAGGCGTAGAAGAGGCGGTCTCGTGATTTACGGCCTGAGGGTCTTCGCTATTGGCGGAGGTACCGGTCTGTCCGCGCTTCTGGCCGGGCTCAAGCAGTTTATGGATCCTCCCCCGGAACCTTCCAAGGACGATGTCTATTTCGCCGACCTCTCTGCGCTCGTCACGGTCACGGATGACGGTGGTAGCTCTGGACGTCTACGCGACGAGTTTCAGATGTTGCCGCCCGGCGACATTCGCAACTGTCTCGTGTCTCTCTCCGCTGACGAGTCGCTCTTGTCTTCGCTTTTTCAGTATCGATTCGAAGGCTCGGGAGACTTGGCAGGGCACAACTTTGGCAATCTTTTCCTGACCGCTCTTACGGGCGTGACCGGGGACTTCAGCGAAGCCGTGCGTGCAGCAAGCCAAGTCCTGGCCATACGCGGGCGCGTTTTTCCTTCGACGAACCAGCGGGTCTCGCTTCGGGCGGAGCTCGACGATGGCTCGATCGTGTGGGGCGAGACGAACATCACAGGCTCGCCACAGCGGGTGCGACGCGTCTATCTCGAGCCCGAGGACTGCAGGCCGCCGCGGGAAGCCCTCAAAGCATTGACCCAGGCCGACCTCGTTTTGATTGGACCTGGTTCGCTTTACACGAGCCTCGTACCCAATTTGCTCGTTCCCGGCGTGACTGAGGCCATTGCGAGCTCCGGCGCCGACGTCGTCTATCTCGCAAACGTCATGACACAGCCGGGCGAGACGACCGGCTACTCGCTCGTCGACCACGTCGAAGCTCTTCTAGACCACGCGCCGGGGCTCGAGCTTTCATGCGTGCTCCGAAACTCCGCTTCCATCCCCGCCGAGATGATTGCGCGCTACCGTGAAGACGGCGCGGAGCCGGTCCGTCATTCGAGAGGCGACGCGCTTCCGTGCGCGCTGGTGAGCGAAGACCTGCTCCACCCAGGAGCCGCTGTGCGGCACGACGGGGTGAAGACCGCGGGCGCCCTTCAGTCCATTTTTCATCGCGCGCACGCGCGAGTCGTACACACCTCCCCATAACGCCATGACCGTCATCGCGCTCTGTCCAGGCAAGAGTCGATTCGCTTTCACGCGGCTGCTCGGAAAGACAGTTTGGGAGCGCACGCTGATCGCAGCCCGAGCTCTCGAGCCGCGCCGCGTGTTATGGATTGGAAAGGGCGCCCCGGACGGCATGGAAACGGCAACGACACGCGAGCTCGCAGCGATGCGCGAGACCATCGTTTGCGTTCCCGCCGAGCTCCCTTGCCTCGAAGCGAGCACGCTGAAGCGTGTTCTGAAGGCAAGCAAAGCAAGCCCCAAAGCGCCGGCCGCCCTTTTCGTAAGTGGTGGCGGGCTTCCGGTCGTTCTCGTAGCCGAAGGGCGGGCGATGAAGGACGTTCGCGCGAGAACGCTTCACGAGCTCGCGAAGGTCCTTCGGCCCACTCCTGTCTTCCCCGCGACAGACGACGAACTGTTACGCGTCGAGAATGCAGAGAACTGGAGCCAAGCCCACATTATTTTACGCCGGCGCAAGGTCGAGACTCTCATGCGACGCGGCGTCCTCTTCCCGGATCCGTCGAGCGTCTATGTCGACCCCGAGATCTCCGTCGGCGCGGGCACCGTGCTTTCGCCATGGGTGGTCATCGAGGGCGACTCCCGCGTTGCGAAAGGGTGTGTGATTGGAAGCTTCAGCCATCTCGTCGACGCATCCATTGGCGCGGGCACGAAAATTCTCGATCACTGTTTCATCCGCGAAAGTCGTATTGGCAAGAACGCTTCCATCGGCCCTTTCACGCATCTCCGTCCGGCATCGGACATCGGGGACGCCGCGCGTATCGGGAACTTCGTCGAGGTCAAGAATTCCCGGATCGCGGCCGGCGCGAAAGCGGCTCATTTGAGCTATGTCGGGGACGCGACCGTCGGTCGCGGCGCGAATCTCGGCGCGGGAACCATCACATGTAACTACGACGGCAAGGTGAAGAGTCGCACCGTTATTGGGGACGGCGCTTTCGTGGGAAGCGATGTGCAGCTGGTCGCCCCCGTGCGCGTCGGCAAAGGCGCTTTCGTCGCCGCCGGCTCATGCATCGTGAAGGACGTTCCCGCCTACGCGCTCGGGCTCGCAAGAAGTCGGCAAGTCAACAAAAAAGGTTGGGCCCGGCAAAAACGCCTCGAACGAAGGGAGCTCTGAATCATGTGCGGCATCATCGGTTATATCGGCGAACGGCCCACGAGCGAAATGCTCCTCGCGGGCCTCCGCTCTTTGGAGTATCGCGGCTACGACTCCGCAGGGATCGCGGTCGTGGGGCCCCGAGGGCTCGAGGTGCTTCGCTCCGAGGGGAAGCTCGACAACCTCGCGCGGCAGATCGACCATAGCAAATTAAACGGCTCCTACGGCATAGGTCATACGCGCTGGGCAACGCACGGCCGGCCGAACGAGGAGAACGCGCACCCGCACCGCGATTGCACCGGATCGATCGTTGTCGTGCATAACGGCATCATCGAGAATTATCTCGCCCTCAAGCAAAAGCTCGTGGAACAAGGTCATAAATTCGTGACCGAGACCGACACCGAGATCATTTCCCACACGATCGAAAAGCACTTCGATGGCGATCTCGCGAAAGCGGTACAGCTCTCGCTCGACGAGCTCGATGGTGTTTTCGCCTTCGTGGCGTTGACGGCAGAGCAGCCGGACGTGCTCGTTGGCGCGCGCTACGGCCCGCCGCTCGTGCTCGGCATTGGGGAGGACGAGTCCTTCATCGCCTCGGACGTCCCGGCCTTTTTGAGCCACACGCGTTCGGTTGTGTTCCTCGAGGATGGCGATGTCGCGATATTGAAGCGCGGCGAAGTCACCGTCGTCGACAAGAGCGGACGCGAACAGAAGCGGGAGCCCCAGCAGATTACTTGGGATCCCGTCCAAGTCGAGAAGCAAGGCTACAAGCACTTCATGCTCAAAGAGATTTTCGAGCAGCCTCGCGCCGTCCGCGACACGCTTTTGGGCCGCTATTCGCTCGATTCCGGGCTCGTCCACTTGAGTGAAGTCGAGCTCGACGACACCTTCGTGGCAAAGATGACCCGCATCTCGATCGCGGCCTGTGGTACGAGCTGGCTCGCCGCACAGGTGGGAAAGTTCTATATCGAGGAGCTCGCCCGCATCCCAGTCGACGTGGATGTTGCATCAGAGTTCCGCTACCGCAACCCGATCCTCGGAAGGGATCAGCTCGTTATCGGGATCACGCAATCCGGTGAGACCGCCGATACTCTAGCGGCGCTCAAGACCGCGAAAGAGGCGGGTGCTGAGACGCTCGCGATCTGCAACGTTATGGGCTCGATGGCTACACGGCTTTGCGACCATACGCTTTATACCCATGCCGGCCCGGAGATCGGCGTGGCGGCGACGAAGACGTTCACGTCCCAGATCGTCGCGCTCTATCTCTTCGCAATCCACCTCGCCCAACGGCTCGGAAGGCTCGACGTCGACGCGGCTCGCGAACGCCTGGCGGACCTCGCGCGTACGCCGCACATCATGGAGCAAGCGCTCGAGCTCACGGATGATCTCATGAAAGTCGCGCGGGAGTTCTATCTCGTCGGGAACTTTCTCTTCCTCGGCCGCGGCCACCTATATCCGATCGCACTCGAGGGCGCGCTCAAGCTCAAAGAGCTTTCCTACATCCACGCCGAAGGCTACCCGGCGGGCGAGATGAAGCACGGTCCGATAGCACTCATCGACGACCGCATGCCGCTCGTCGCGCTCGCACTCGATAACCCTTTATACGACAAGATCGCGAGCAACATCCAGGAGGCGAAAGCGCGCGGCGCCCGCATTATCGCGCTCATTACCGAAGGCGACGATCGTCTACTCCCTGTTTTGGACGACGATCGGGACCACATCATTCGAATCCCCCGGCATCCGGACACGATCTCGCCGTTGGTGAGTGTCGTACCGCTCCAATTGCTCGCGTATCACATCGCTGTACGTCGCGGCTGCGACGTGGACCAGCCGAGAAACCTCGCGAAGTCGGTCACGGTCGAGTAGCTTGTCAACGGCACTCAGTACGTGACAAAAAATTAAGAAGAAAAGAACGGCCAACAGAGGCACAGAGGTTCGCTAGATCGGTGTAGCCCAAGCCTTCGATAAAATTCTTGATTCGGTCCTGCTGCTCGCGTGTCGGAACATTGTAACCAAGGACTTTAGTGTGAAAGTCGAGGTCCTCCTGCACTTTGCCGACGGCCATCGTTATGTGAGGGTGTCCAGTTAGGCTGATTCCGGGGGAATCGTTTGGCATAGCCGTTCTCCTCTTCGCTCAGATTCTAGATTATTCCCGGGTGCCGCAACATCTCTCATTCGGGTCGATTGGCGGGCGCCTTGCCGAACACTTCGACGATCGTGGATCACCGCGGCGGTGTGCGCGCGGGCGGCGGCACAGAGACGTCGTTCTTCTCGAGGTTCAGCTCCTTGATATCCGGATCCCAGTGGCGATCACCGAGCAAGTGCTCGACGAAGTATTCGGCTCGCAGCCAGAACCAGTAATCCCCCATCTCCCGATAACTATGGCGCAGGCCGGGAAAGATGAAGAAGTCGAATCGTTTGTTCGCCTTGATCAGCGCCTCGGCCATGCGCAACGTGCCCGCCATGTGAACGTTGTTGTCGATGTCGCCCGTCGTGAGCAGCAGGTGCCCCTTCAGGTTCTGCGCAAGATCGGAGTTCTTGTCGATGTCATACTCGAAGCTCACTTCGCCGTCTTCATCCACCACTTCCTTGATGCCGTGGTGCTTCTCGGACCAGAAGTTGTTGTAGACGTCGTTATTGTGATTGCCGGACGACGATACCGCGACTTTGAACAGGTCGGGATAGACGAGCATCGCAGCCGTCGACATGAAACCGCCGCCTGAATGACCGTAGATTCCGACGCGGTCTTTGTCGATGAACGTGTGCCGGTCCGCCAGTTGCTCGATCGCCGCCTTCTTGTCGGCAAGACCGTAGTCGCGCAGGTTTCCGTATCCGTAATTGTGGTACCACTTGGAGCGGGCTGGATGCCCGCCGCGATTGCCCACGGTCACCACGATGAAGCCAAACTGCGCAAGAGCCGTCTCGAAGCGGTTGGTGGAGAAGGACTTCGACACGGCTTCGGTCTGGGGCCCGGGGTAGACGTATTCGATGATCGGATATTGCTTGGTCGGGTCGAAATCGAACGGCTTGTACATGACCCCGTGAAGGTCGGTGACGCGATCCGCGGCCTTGACGCTATAGGGCTCGGGAAACTCATATCCGGCCGCCATGAGCTGTGAGAAGTCGGCCTCTTCTAGGTCTACCACGGCCTTCTTCCCGTCGGTGGCGTAGAGTGCGGCGGCTGGAGGTGTATCCACCCTCGAGTAGTTAGACACGAAGAAACGGTTGGACTCCCCCATTCGGACCCGGTGGTCGAAGTTGCCTGGGTCGAGGAGTTGAACGCCGCTGCCGTCGAGCTTTACCCGGTAGAGGTGCTGATAATATGGGTCTTCCTCGGGATCGCGGGCGTTGGCCATGAAGTACACCGCTCCGTGGACTTCATCGATCCCGACGATCTGTCGGACGGACCAGGCGCCTTCGGTCAATTGGTTTTTCAGCAAGCCATCCGCCCCGTACCGGTAAAGATGCGCCCAACCGTCCCTCTCGGACCACCAGACCAGATCGCCCGAGTCCAGACGCTCCAGCGGCTGCGTTTCCACATACGTGTTGAGCTCCTCTTCGAACAGCACACGGTGCTTGCCCGTCGCGGCGTCGGCCACACAGACCTCGACTCTGTGGCGGTCTCGGCTCTGGCGCCAAAAGTACAGTTCGTTCGAATCGTCCGACAGCCAGAGATCACGCTTGGGCTCGTCGCTGTCGGGATATTCGAACTTCCGAGCGTTCCAGATCCCGAGCGTCTGGTCTTTGAACTTTTTGGCGTCGACGGTCACCATCTGTCGCGCGTTGAGGTCATAGATACGGATCTCGCGCTGGGTGATGCTCTCTTCACCAGCCATGTCGTAGCGGTAAGTCTCTAGCTCGGGCCGCTTGTTGCCCACAGAGTGGATCACCCACAAGTCGCTCGTCTCGCGCTGGTCCCTTCGCACGATCGCGAAACGCCTGGAGTCGTGCGCCCAGGAGATGGTGACGGACTTGCGCTTGTCCTTGTTCTTTTCCCTCTCGGTGTCGGTCTCACCACGCTCGAAATCCGCGTAGCTGTAATGTTTCTCACCATCCGTCGAGAGCTGGGTCTCCTCTACCTCGATCTTTTCGTCCGCCTTGTCGGCCTCCTCTTCATCCTTGCCGCGTCGAGCATCTAGAATCTGCTCGTAGGCTTCGCCCGTCATCATGTGCAGATCGTGATTGCGGGCAAAGACGACCGTCTCGCCGTCGGGTGACACACTGGCCCAGCCGGGGTGGTTGTCAGGGCCTTCCCAGTCCTCGAGCTGCCGAAGGGTTCTGGTGGCCACATCGTACTCGAAGTGGAAGAGTTTCTTCTTGGCTGCCTTCTCTTCGTCGTCGCTGTCTTCCTCTTCTTGTTGCTGTTCTTGCTCGGTTGAGTCCTCCTCCGCCTCGTCGCGCTCTTCATCCTGCGACGACTCAACTTCGAACTGGAGCGTGTTCTCATCGACGAACTTGATCCCTCGAATCGGCAAATGTCGCCCATCCCATGGATCCTTCGTGAGCCGGGTCAACTCGGCAGCAATCCGGTCGTTGTCGAAAATCGGTACCTTGGTGCCGCGCGCTGGGTCCACCAAGAAGAACGACTTCCCGTTCGACGTCTCCCATTCGTACCAGAAGCGATCGCCTCCCTCGATCCAGTGAGGGCTGAGGGTGGTGCTGTAGGTGAGGCGGTTCAACTTGTACGGAGCGAAGCGCGCGGCAAGCTGGTAGTTCGCCGTCGTTACCCGGCTGTCTTCTTGGGCGGCGACCGGCATCGCGGGATGACTCGAGACGAGAAGAAAGCAAAACCATACGTGACGTGTCATGGTGTCCTCTTGGAGTTTCGGAAAAAACGCGGGGAATTATAGCGTCAATACGGTCGCGGGGCTTTTATCGGACCGCTGTCTTCGACGTGAGCTAAACTGTGCCGATGCCCGAGGCCCTTCTGGATCACCTGAATGATCAGCAACGCGAAGCGGTAACGGCGCCCGACGGCGCGCTTCTCGTGCTGGCCGGGGCGGGGTCGGGTAAAACCCGCGTCATCGTGCACCGTATCGCCTATCTCATCGAAAGGCGCGGCAACGCACCGGAGACTATCCTCGCGTTGACGTTCACCAACAAAGCCGCGGACGAGATGCGGGCTCGCGTGCGTACGCTCTTGAGCCATTCGGCAAAGGACGTGGCGGTTCACACTTTTCACGCGCTCGCGCTGCGGCTTCTTCGCCGATTCGGGGAGGATGTTGGCCTGCGCTCGGGTTTCACCCTCTACACCACCGACGATCGTAAAGCCTTGCTGCGGCGCATCTGTCGCACGCAAAACGTGTCGGAGCGGGAATTTCCGCTGGCGCGCATCGCGTCCGGGGTCTCCGAGTACAAGCTCAGCGCTTTTTCCGGGCGCCGCTCGGGAGATCCCCGCTTTCAACAAGTCCTTCAAACGGTGGCACCGCAATATCAGAAGGAGCTCGACGCGCAAGGTGCGGTCGACTTCGACGATTTGCTGCTGCGGGGCGTGGAGCTCATGGAGTGCTCCGAGCGGGCCCAAGGATTCGCGGAGAGACGCTTTCGCCACGTTCTCGTCGACGAATATCAGGACACGAACAGGATTCAGTACCGTCTTGTCCGACTCCTCGCACCTCACGGGAACGTCTTCGTCGTTGGTGACGAGGATCAATCCATCTACACCTTTCGCGGTGCGGATCTGCGGAACATCCTCGATTTCGAGTCCGACTTTCCAAATGCCAGGACCGTAAAGCTCGAGATAAACTATCGCTCGGGGGCGGCCATCCTCCGCGCAGCGAGCGCGGTCATCCAAAACAACCGCTCGCGCAAGGGCAAGCGCTTGATCGCGAGCCTCGACGAGGGCATGCGGCCAGAGCTCCACAGCGCCGAAGACGATCGCGAGGAGGCAGCTTTCGTTGCGCGCACCCTCGATCGCACGCGGCGCGACGAGCCCAATGCGCGGGCGGCCATCTTGCTGCGTACCCACGCGCAAACGCGCGTCTTCGAAGAAGAGCTCGTCGCGCGGGGCGTGCCCCACCGGGTTCTCGGGGGCCTGCGCTTCTACGATCGCCGCGAGATCAAGGACGTTCTCGGCTATGTTCGTCTCGTGTCGAACCCGCATGACGACGCCAGCTTTGTTCGCGTCGTCAACGTCCCGCAACGCGGCGTGGGCCAAGCCACGACGGCCATGCTCCAGCGCACCGCGGCGGCAGCAGGCTGCTCGCTTTGGGACGCCGCGCACGAAGTCCTCGACGGAGATCTCTTGCCGGGGCGCCCGAGGCTCGGGCTCACGCAATTTCGGGATGTCGTTCTGACGCTGACGAAAAAGGCTGCACAGAGCAGACCCTCCGAGATCATCCGTGTAGCACTCGATACGGCTGGCCTTGTGGCGGAGCTCGAAGGCGAGGGCGAGGCCGTCGCGCGCGAGCGCAAAGAAAATCTCGACCAGCTCATCGCCGCCGCCGCAGAGTACGAGGCTCGCGAAGCCGCGCCGACGCTCGACGGTTTTCTCGACGGTGTGGGCTTGCTCACGGATATCGACGCGGTCGACGGCCCGGCGCCGTGTCTTCTCATGACGCTTCACGCTGCCAAAGGCCTGGAGTTCGACATCGTTTTTCTCGCCGGGCTCGAAGAAGGCCTGTTCCCGCACATCCGGGCGAGCGGTGATCCCAAAGCCCTCGAGGAGGAGCGACGCTTGTTCTATGTCGGGATGACACGCGCGAAGCGAAAGCTCTACTTGTCCTTCGCCGAGTCACGGCGATTCTCCTACCAAACGAGCTCTCGTCAGCCCTCGCGCTTTCTGGCGGAGATCCCGGACGATGCACTGAACGGCGGACAGGTGAGCCGCGTCGCGCCGGAGAGCGGGCCTAGCTCCCCGCAGAGCCCGGGCGGCTCGCTGCGTCCGGGAGCACTTGTACGTCACGACAAGTTCGGCGAGGGTAGGATCGTGGACGCCACCGGCAGCGGGCCGGATCGCAAGATTACGGTCGTCTTCCAAAAGGCGGGCCGGAAGCGGCTGGTGGCCCAGTACGCGAAACTTCAGCTCTTAGGCTAGTTCGTCTTCTCGACAGCGGTGATGATCCAGCGTGCCGGCACGAGCGCGTCGAATTGATTCTTCAACGCATATTGTGTCAGCGTGAAGTCGAAGTGGCCGTCGCCGAGCTCGGTCGTCACGCGTACGCGGGCGTTTTTTAGAAGCATCTCCCCCGTCAGATATTCGGGGCTCGACTCGCGCTGCAACGACTTGTTCACGCGGCGGATTGCGCGCTCGAAGGCGATCTCCGCCTCGTGAAGCTTGGCGACCACTTGGCGGCGCTCAATGCGAAACGCATCCCACTCAATCTGCAACGCGCCGAGGCGGCCGGAGAAATGGTAGTCCGGCTCCTCTCTCAGGCGGGCCTGGATGCGTCTGAGCGACTCGTAGTTCTCCCTTCGGAACTCGCCAAAGACCGTGAACTGCGTGTCACGCTCGGCTTCCACCAGCCCAACCGTCTCTCGGAGCACGGGGATGGCGTACGGCTCAGAGCGCACCTCGCTTATCTCGAGAATGTTCCAGGATTGAACGTCGTCCTCCGGAAACGCCACCATGGAGAGAGCGGCGACAGTGGGGCTGTCTTCTCTCTGGCATGCGAGCAAGTAGCGCTCGAGGATCTCTTCTTCCGGCCCAACACAGGCGAGGCTCCAAAGAACCGCAGCGGTGGGCACCACGAGCCGTTTCATATTTTTCCCATACGAGTTGATCAGACCACGTTTTCCCCTTGGCTAGCCCTAGTCCTACGGTTCCCTGGGTGCGGACTTTCCCTGGCGGCGACCGGCCCCCCATCTTATTTTTTTCTGCTGTTCTTGCAAGAGGGCCTCTTCCCCGACGCCGTCGAGCGGGGCTAGGAGTGTTTCCGTGGCTTGAAGGCGGGTAGCAAGCTCTTGAAGCTCGCTCCAGCGCGGAAAGGTGTTCTCGGCCTCGCGGAGACGCGCATGAGCGTCGGGGAAGCGTCCCAGGCTCATCAGGATCTCGAACTCGCTCAACATCGCTTCACGGTGGCGCTCGGGGTCCTCGGTCTTTGTTTGAAGCTCGCGGAGCAAGCGCAGCGACTCGTCTGTTCCGCCGGAAAGCCACTCGAGGTTGGCCAGCCGCAAGTAAGCGCCGTCCGTATCCGGGTGGTAGCTCGGCGCCAAGACGCGCCGATAGGCGTCTTTGGCGGCGTCGAGGGCGTTGAGCTGATAGTAGCAACGGCCTATCGCGAGAAGCGTATCGCGCCGGACGTCATCATCGAGGTCCTCCGCCAAGAGAGCGCGATAGTGCATCAGGGCTTTGTCTGGTTCCTTGAATACCTCGTCATAGAGACGCGCCAGCAAACTCCGCGCTGGTTGCCCGACCGTGGAATCTGGATAATCCTGCAGGACTGTAGTGAGGCTGTCCCGGGCCGCTTGGACATTCTTTAGGCGCAGATAGTAGATCCTTGCGAGCTCGTAATACGCCTCTGCGGCCAGTGGGCTTTCCGGCGCTTGGATGGTGACCTCTTGATAAAGCCGCGCGGCGCTCTCGACGTTGTCGTCCTCCATCGCTCGCTGGGCCTCGGCGAAGAGGCGGTCACCGCTGCTGTCGCATCCGACTGCTGCGATACCGAGCAAGAGAAGCGCTACTCGGAGAACGAAGGCGGCCATAAGAGTCGATTCGATGGTGCTTGCTGCCGGCGCGGGCGGGCCGTCGTGCCCTGTAAAGCACACTGGCGACCCAAATCGCGGCGAGTCTGTATCAGTCGATGGGCGGATGGCCAATTATTCGCCGTTGTCGTCGACCTTCTCGGCGAGTTTTGCGACCGCGACCACCTGATCTCCTTCATCAAGGTGAATGAGCCGTACACCCTGCGTGATGCGGCCAATAATGTTGAAATCCTCGACACGCAGCCGGAGGATCATTCCTTGCACGGTGATGGCCATGACTTCGTCGTCCTGTTGCACGAAAGTTACAGCGACAACATCGCCGTTGCGCTGCGTGGTTTTGATGTTGATGACGCCTTGACCGCCACGCGTCTGGAACCGGTAGTCTTCGACGCGGCTCCTCTTCCCGTAGCCCTTCTCGGTGACCGTCAGAAGGGTTCCCTCGGTATTTATGACCGCCATGCTCACGACCGTATCTGTTGCTCCGAGGCGGATGCCCCTCACGCCTTGCGCGGTGCGCCCCGTGATGCGGACATCGGTCTCCGTGAAGCGGATCGTTTTACCTGAACGGGAGGCGAGAACCACCTGGCTGTCGCCTTCTGTGATCGCCGCCACGATGAGCTCGTCATCTGCGTCGATGGTGATCGCGATGAGGCCCCGTGCGTTAGGGTTGTTGAAGGAAGACAAACGTGTCTTCTTGATGGTGCCTTTGCGGGTCGCCATGAGGACGAAGCGGTCCTCGGGAAATTCCTTCACCGCACAAACAGCTGCGAGCTTTTCCTCCGGCCGCATGGCGACCAAGTTCACAATGGCCTTGCCTTTGCCCGCGGCGCCCACGGCTGGGATCTCGTGAACCTTCAACCAATAGATCTTGCCGCGGTTGGTGAAGATCATGATGTAGGCATGGGTCGAGGCAATGAAGAGGTGATTGACGAAGTCCTCCTCGCGCGTCTGCATGCCCTTGCGGCCTTTGCCGCCGCGCTTCTGCTTGCGGTAAACGGAGAGGGGGCTGCGCTTCACGTAACCGGAATGCGAGACGGTGATGACCATGTCCTCTTCGGCGATCATGTCCTCGATGCTGATCTCCTGCGTTTTCGCGATGATCTCGGTGCGGCGGTCCTCTCCGAACTTCTCCTTCACTTCTTCGAGCTCTTCGCGAACGATCACGTCGATCTTTTCTGCGCTTGCCAGAATGGCCTCGAACTCCGCGATGCGTTTTTGGATCTCCTCGTACTCGGTGGTGATCTTGTGGCGCTCCATCCCCGTGAGCCGATGCAACTGCAAATCGAGAACGGCTTGGGCTTGGATCTCGCTGAGCTCGTATTGCTCCATCAAGGCGGAACGCGCCGCCGCGGGGTTTTCCGATGCGCGAATGAGTGCGATCACGGCATCGAGATTGTCGAGTGCGATGACGAAACCTTCGAGGATATGCGCGCGCGCTTCGGCTTTTCGGAGCTCGTAGGCCGTTCGTCTCCGAACGATGTCGCGACGAAAGTCGATGAACAGACGGAGTACTTCGACGAGCTTCAGGACCTTCGGGCGGTTGTCGACGATCGCAAGAAGGATGATCCCGAAGCTCGTTTGGAGCGCCGTATGTTTGTAGAGATTGTTGAGAACCACTTGACCGACTTCGCCACGTTTCAAGTCGATGACGATCCGCATGCCGTGACGGTCGGACTCGTCTCTGATACCGGAGATGCCGTCGATCTTCTTATCCCGCACGAGCTCGCCAATCCTCTCCTGAAGTTTGGCTTTGTTCACTTGATAGGGAATTTCCGTAACGATGATGGCCTGACGGTCTTTTCCTGTATCCTCGATCGTCGCTCGAGCTCGAAGCTGAATCGAGCCGCGGCCGGTGCGATAGGCCTGTTCGATCCCGCCCCGTCCATGAAGGAATGCTGCGGTTGGAAAATCCGGGCCTTTGATGATCCCGAGAAGCCCCGGCGTGAGCTCCTCGTCGTCCATGGACTTGTTCTCAAGCGCGTAGAGAACGCCGTCCACGACCTCTCGGAGGTTATGCGGCGGAATATTCGTCGCCATTCCGACGGCGATACCCGCGGAGCCGTTTACGAGCAAGTTGGGCGCGGCGGTGGGAAGTACCGTGGGCTCTACCGTATTGCCATCGAAGTTCGGCACAAACTCTACGGTGTCCTTGTCGATGTCCCGCATCATGCTCTCGGCAAGAGCCGTCAAACGGGCTTCTGTATATCGATAGGCCGCGGCTGGATCGCCGTCTACAGATCCGAAATTTCCCTGGCCGTCGATGAGCGGTGCTCGCAGATTGAAGCTCTGCGCCATGCGGACGAGCGTGTCGTAGACGGCCGAGTCGCCGTGGGGGTGATATTTCTTTAGAACTTCGCCAACGATACCAGCGCATTTCGAGTAGGCCCGGTTCGATAAGAGCCCCTCACGGAACATCGCGTAGAGGACCCGGCGATGCACCGGTTTCAACCCATCCCGGACATCCGGCAATGCACGGCCAATGATGACCGACATCGCATAGTCCATATAGGACCGCTTCATTTCGTCTTCGATGTTGACGGGCAGTCGTTCAGCCGTGGTGGCCATCCTTACTCCTGAATTATCGGTATTGGCCCGACATGGCCTGACATGGGCCTAACATTAGATTGTCGGGCTCAAATGTCGAGATTCACTACTTCGAGGGCATTCTCCTCGATAAAATTGCGGCGCGGCTCCACCTGGTCTCCCATGAGGACGGTAAAGATTTGGTCGGCATCCACCTGATCTTCAATCGTGACCCTCTTCAGAACTCTCACTTCGGGGTCCATGGTCGTGTCCCAAAGCTGGTTCGGGTTCATTTCGCCCAGACCTTTATACCGTTGGATTTGAAGTCCTTTTTTACCTGCGGTGAGCAGATAGTCGACGAGTTCCTCTTGGGAAGCGCACTCCTTGTCCTGAGAGGTTGCGTTCTCACCTCCGCTCGATTCGGTCACGATGAGCGGTGGGTTGTCGAACGGCTCTACGGCTTTGTAGAGCTCGAGTAGGGTGCGGTACTCGGCTGCTGCAATGAAATCGCGGCCGATGGGCTTGACCCAACGCTGACCATTGGTGTTTTCCGTCGGCACGATCTTGAACAAGTTGTGCTCTTCATCCGGAAGCACCGTCGCCTGCAGGCCGAGCTCCCGGATCCGGTCGAGTGCCTCTTCGAGCCAAGCTTTGTCCGCAAGCATGGTCTCGTCTGCACCCACCCGCAGAAACTCGTTCAAGATGATCGAGGGGTAGCCTCTTCGAGCGAGACGATCCAGATGTTTTCTAAAAGCGACCGTCTGCTCCAGGAGCGTTGCGAGCGCTTCGCCGCTGACCTCTTGGTTTATGCTCGGAATGCGAACGGTGCGGTTCTCGACGGCTCGGCGCAGAAGATGGCTGTCGAGCTCGCGTTCATCTTTGAAATAGATTTCTTTTTTTCCGCGTTTGACTTTATAGAGCGGCGGCTGCGCGATGTACAGGTATCCAGCCTCGATGATCTGCCGCATTTTTCGATAGAAGAAGGTGAGCAGAAGGGTCCTGATGTGAGACCCATCGACGTCGGCATCCGTCATGATGATCACGCTGTGATAGCGCAGCTTCTCCAGTGAGAAGTCTTCTTCGATGCCCGTCCCGAGGGCAGCGATCATTACCTTGATCTCATCGTTCTCGAGCATCTTGTCGAGACGTGCTTTTTCGACGTTTAGGATCTTGCCCTTCAGAGGAAGGATCGCCTGAAAGTGACGGTCGCGACCTTGTTTCGCGGAACCGCCGGCAGACTCACCCTCCACGATGAATATCTCGGAGAGAGCCGGATCGCGTTCTTGGCAGTCGGCGAGCTTTCCCGGCAGAGAGGTCATCTCGAGAGCGCCCTTACGGCGAGCGAGGTCCCGGGCATTGCGGGCTGCCTCGCGGGCGCGCGCCGAGTCGACGACTTTCATGAGGATGCGTTTGGCGATTTTCGGGTTCTCCTCTAGAAAGCGTGCTAGGTGAGTCGTGACGAGGCCCTCTACGAAACCTTTGGCTTCGCTATTGCCGAGCTTCGTTTTCGTTTGGCCTTCGAACTGGGCAGATGAAATTTTCACACTGACGACTGCCGTCAAGCCTTCTCGGATGTCTTCGCCCTCGATGCCGCCCTGAAGCACTTTGGTAAAATTGTTTTGCGCGGCATATTGGTTGATACATCGCGTGAGCGCGCTGCGCAGGCCAGAGAGATGCGTTCCGCCTTCGTGTGTATTTACGGTATTCGCGAACGAGAACACGGCTTCTTGATAAGCGTCATTCCATTGAAGCGCAATCTCGCCCTCCATCCCGTCAGACGCACCTTCTATATAAATCGCGGGCGCGTGCAGCGTGTTCCTGTTCTTGTTGAGATGCTCTACGAAGGAGGCGATACCGCCTTCGAAGTGGAAGCTTTTTTCCTTCCCCTCCCGTTCATCGACGAGCGAGATCGTGATGCCGCGATTGAGAAAAGCTAGCTCGCGGAATCGTTGCGCTAGAGAATCGTAGCTGAACTGGTTGGTCTCGAAGATGGTCGGATCGGGCAAGAAGTTGACCGTCGTCCCTGTCTTGTCCGTTACTCCGACGACCTCGAGCTCTACTTGCGCTTTACCCTCTTTGTAAGACTGGCGGTAAACCTTACCGTCACGGCGAATCTCGAGCTCGAGTCGCTCCGAGAGCGCGTTCACGACGGATACCCCGACCCCGTGCAACCCCGCGGAAAATTTGTACGCGCGGTTGTCGAACTTACCCCCCGCGTGCAATTGGGTCATAACGACTTCCGCAGCAGGCTTGCCGGTTTTCTTCTCTATATCGACCGGGATACCACGACCGTTATCGATAACGGTCACACTATTGTCGACGTGGATCGTGACTTGGACCTCCGTGCAGTGTCCGGCTATGGCCTCATCAACGCTGTTATCCACGACCTCGAAGACGAGATGATTGAGACCGCCGAGCCCGGTTGATCCGATGTACATCGCCGGACGCATCCGGACGCCTTCGAGACCTTCGAGAACGCGGATCTTTTCTGCCGTATAGTCGTCGGGCATTTCGGTTTGTTCTTCTTGATGTTTGTCGACCATCTTTTCCTTGTCTCTGCGGCCGCAGGCGTCATCAGGCTAGTCCCCCTAGTCCCCGGGCAGGATAGCTTGCGATCGAGCTGTCGCTGTAACTTGCTATAGGGAGGCGGGTCCTGGTGACAAGTCCCGGCTTTCGTACATTCGGTACATTTGTCAGTTATCGTTTATCAAGTAGTCAGTGATCAGTGCCCAGTGCCCAGTGCTGTCTACAGCCTCATAGGCATGACAACATAGCGGTAATCCCTTTCATCTCCATCATCCGCGGGTCGCAGCAACCCTTGAGATGAATCGTCCTTCAACTCGAAGCGAATCTTCGCCGTGTTAGCCGCATTCAGAAAATCGAGAAGGTACTGACCATTGAATCCAATTTGGATCTCTTCTCCGTCATAGCCAGCTTCGATAGATTCTTTTGCTTCTCCGAGCTCGGGACTTTGCGAAGAAACTTCCAAGCGACCCGACTCGATGCCGAAGCGAACCGCTCGCGATCTCTCATTTGCAAGAAGAGAAACCCGTCGGATCGCACCCGCCAAGGCCTCCCGGTCGCAAATGACCGTCTTATCATTGCCTTGCGGCAAAACTTTGTCATAGGCGGGAAACTGATCATCGACACGCTTCGAGACAAGAAGACGCTCGCCGATCCTAAAGAATAGATGGTTTTCTCCCTGCGCAAAGTCTACCGGCTGTTCCTCGTCGCCAAGAATCTTGACGAGCTCTAGCAGTGTCTTCTTCGGAACGATGACGCAAGCGTCGCCAGAATCTTGGTTCGCCCGCTTGATAGACATGTAAGCGAGCCGATGGCCGTCTGTAGCGACCATACGGATGTCGCTCTCCGTAAGCTCCAGTCGAGCACCGTTCAAGAAATAGCGGTTGTCATCGGCGGTGATGGCAAAACTGGTCTTGTTGATGAGCTCGCTCAAAACGGCGCCGGGAACAGATATGAAACCCTCCGATGGCGGCTCCGCAAGCGAAGGGAACTCTTCTTTACCGAGCCCGACCATCTTGAAAAAGGAACGGCCACTCTCGATAGTAGCCCAGCTATTCTCGAGCGCCTTGATGTGGATATCGCTTTGTGAGACCGCACGAACTATCTCGTAGAGTTTCTTTGCCGAGAGCGTCAGCGCGCCGGGTTTCTGCACGGTCGCAGGGACTTTGCATTTGAGGCCAACATCAAGGTCCGTTGCCGCAAGCTCTAGCGATTCTTCACGTGCCTCGATGAGAACATTGGCAAGAATCGGGATAGTATTTTTCCTCTCTACGATCCCTTGAATGAGCGCGAGCTCTCGAAGTAGCTCATCCTTTTTGACGGTAAACTCCATGAGTTCGCTTCCTTATGATCTTTTCTAAGATCAGAAAGATATATATATGTTAATTATATCAATAAGGGGCTGTTAAAGAAAATCATTTCTGTATTTAACTCATTGATTTCAAAGACTTTAGAATTCACATTTACTGTGGATTTCCTTGTTTAGCATCGGTGGATAAATGTTGATAACCCGGACCCGTTCGGGCGTGCACAAAGCATTGTAGGTAGGTGCACAGCTTTGTGCACAGGAGATAGTGGAAATTTCCACCTAGGCTCTCGACTAGCGAAAAGAGTCGAGGAAACCCTGGATAACCTTGTCGAACTCAGGGTCGCTCTTTCGCAGGTTAGCGATCTTGCGGACGGAATGGATGACGGTGGAGTGATGCTTGCCGCCGAACGCCTTGCCTATGTCGGGTAGGCTTGCCTTAGTCAAAGACTTTCCGAGGTACATAGCGATTTGTCGAGGTAGGGTGACAGATTTTGCGTTGTTGCGCGCTTTGAGGTCGGCAACCTTGAGTCGGTAGTAATCGGCGACGTACTTTTGGATGGCGTCGAGGTTGATGAGGCGATCCTCGTTCGGCAGCAAGTCTTTGAGAACATCCTGGGTCAGGGCGAGATCTATGGATCGCCCGGTCAAAGAGGAGTAGGCGATGAGCCGGATGAGGGACCCCTCAAGCTCGCGGATATTAGACTTGATGCGTGAGGCAATGAAGATGGTGACGTCGTCCGGGAGCTCTACAGCTTCGGCATCGGCTTTTTTTCGAAGAATGGCGATCTTGGTCTCGAGGTCAGGAGCTTGAATATCCGCCGTGAGGCCCCACTCGAAGCGCGATCGCAGGCGTTCTTCGAGAGTAGGGATCTCCCGTGGTGGGGAGTCACTAGTTATGACGATTTGCTTTTGGGCGTCGTACAGCGCGTTGAAGGTGTGAAAGAACTCCTCCTGCGTACGTTCCTTGCCAGCGATGAACTGAATGTCATCAACGAGTAAGACGTCGAAGGAGCGGTGCTTGTCGCGAAAATCCAGAATGCGGTCGTAGCGGATCGCGTTGATGAGCTCGTTCATGAACATCTCGGCGGAGATGTATACGAGCTTGGTGGATGGTTGCTGCTCGAGAATTTGGTGACCAATGGCGTGAAGTAGATGGGTCTTGCCGAGGCCGACACCCCCATAGATGAAGAGGGGGTTGTAGGCCCGCGAAGGCGCCTCAGCGACGGCGCGCGCGGCCGCGTGAGCGAACTGGTTGCTTGTCCCTACCACGAAACTCTCGAACTGATATTTCAAATTGAGGGGCGGCGTCGGGGGAGTATGGGCAATAGGGGCTCTGGAAGCGTTGCCGGCGAAGGATGCTCCAGTACTCGTCGCGTTTTCGGAGGAGGACGCCGGTTCATCGGGTTTGTTGGTCTCGAAAACGACTTCCAGGTCGGGACGATGGAGCTCGTCGAGGGATTCGTGAATGATGCCGGAATAGTGTTTGTTGAGCCAATCGCGGAAATGGTTATTGGGAACGAGGACACCAACCGTGTTTCCAGTCTCGAAGAGGAGACGTGTGGGTCGAAACCAGGTGTTGAAACTATGCTGGTTGACCTTGGACTCGACCTTGTGGAGTACTTCTTCCCAGAGGTTCATGGTTCTATATAGCTGCAATAAAACGAGTTACAGATACAAAGCCAAAAGGGATCGTCGAGGCAAACATTGAGGGCGCGGTACATATCCACATTTTTTCAACAGATGTGGAAAATACGCCATACGGGGGACCCCCATCCCCGCAGGAAAAATGTTTCATCGTTGTCGATTTAGGACAAGGCGGTAATCTAGCATAAGGCTCGATTCATGGACAAGAGAAAATGTGGAAAAGATCGGATTATTTTGCCTGAAGGAGCAGTTGACAGCTCGAAGGTCGCGGGGTAGCATGATAGTTTTCGCTTTGGTGCGCTATCATGGTGTGCCTAGCGAGAGCGGAACCTATTTCTGGAGTGAGGAATTTGTATGAAGCGAACCTTTCAACCTAATAACCGTCGTCGCAAGAAGACGCACGGGTTCCGCGCTCGCATGAGCTCCAAAGCAGGACGCGCCGTGCTGGCGCGTCGGCGGCGCAAAGGGCGACATCGCTTGGCGGCGTGAACGGCCGACGTCGTGACGAGCGGCTGACGGCGGAGTTACGTCTTCGGCGGAGAAGAGAGTTTGTAAATGCATACGAAGGAGGACAGCGTGTCGTCACTCGCTTCTTCGTCGCATTTATCGTGGAGAAAAGCCAGGGTCCACTCCGGATAGGCGTTGTCGCGAGCCGGCGTGTCGGCGGGGCCGTGACGAGGAATCGAGCGAAGCGTCTGCTCCGGGAGGTCTTCCGGAAGAGGAAACCAACGCGGGATATTTGTGCGGATATGGTGCTCGTCGCGCGAGGTCCTATCAAAGAAGCAAGCTTCGGAGACGTTGACGCCGCTTACGTGAAGCACGTAGGAAGACTGCTTGAGAAAATTGCTTGAGTTCATCGACGGCGCGATTCTGGGCTCAATCTTGAGATTAGCCATCCGCGTCTATCAACTGACGCTCGGTCTAGTTTTCCGGGGAGCGTGTCGTTTCTATCCGTCGTGCTCGCGTTATTCGGACGAAGCGATCGCGAAGTACGGCGCCATGCGGGGGATGTGGCTCACGGCCGCGCGACTCTTACGTTGCCAACCGTTTCATCCTGGTGGTGAGGACCCCGTCCCGTGAAGAGGATTTGAAGAGGCACGATGGAAAAACGATTACTCTTGTTTTTTGGGGCTACATTCCTCCTCGTCTCCCTGTGGCCAACATTTTTTCCAACGCCACCGATGCCGGAGGACGGGTCTTCTCTGCCCGTCGAGAACCGCGGAAGTGGATTGACAGCACCCGCAGACGTGCCGGTGTCTCCAGTTGAGCGTGCCGGGGCTTTAGAAAGCGCGCCGTCACTGGAACCGAAGGGGTATGAAGAATCGGCGGAGCGCTCGCCAGAGCAGCGAGAAGACTTGGAGTATGAGGTCCGAGCGGCTTCGGCGGAGCGCGAGGTAGTCGTCGAAACGAGCCTGTACCGTATCGTTTTTTCGAACCGGGGCGCCCGGCTCATGAGCATGCAACTAAAAGAATACCTAAATAAAACCAGGGAACCATATGAAATGGTTGGCCTTGGGGCTGCGAAGTATCTAAACATTCGACCGTTGGATATAAGACTGTCCTCACCCAGTGATACGGATACCGTGTCGAACGCGCTTTTTCAGACCGACGCGCCTAGAAAGATGACGGTGGCGGACGGGGAAGAGAAGACCGTCAGCTTCAGGTGGTCGGATGGTCGTGGCCTTGCCGTTGAAAAACACGTGACATTTCTTGGCGCGACTTATCGATTCCACGTCGAAGTATCGGTATCGGAGCGCGGGGAGGAAGTCGGCAAACAGGTTCTTTATGGCGGAGGGATTGGGAACGAGGTTACAGAGAGCCGTTACGTAGGGGTAGACAAAGGCGTTGTCTTCTCACGAGGCGAGGTGGAGCTCTTCAACGCATCGGACGTGGGCGAAGGCTTGGGCACGGGCGTTAACGTTGCGGCCACGGGGGTGGCGTCGCACTACTTCACTGGCTTGATGTTGCCGGCCGATGACAGCCTCTATGCGACGCGATTCGAGACAGGGGTGGTTCCAACAGAAGATGAGAAACGCGCAGAACGCGAAGTGATCACCGCTGCACTCGAGGCGCCGAGCTCGAAGGCGGTCTTCACGCTTTACATGGGACCCAAGAAACTCGAGAGGCTCGAGGCCTTGGCACCAGGCATGAGCCAGATCATTGAGTTCGGCTCATGGATGCGCTACCCAGCGCTCCTGTTGCGCACTGGTCTGGTGAAGATTCATGCGTTCGTTGGGAATTGGGGATTTTCGATCGTTCTTTTGACGGTTGCTATCAACATTGTTTTGGTGCCACTCAAGCATTACAGCTTCGTTTCGATGCGTCGGATGCAGAAGTTATCACCGCAGATTCAGAAAATCCGCGACCGTTACAAGAAAGTGAAGCCGACCGATCCGCGCTATCAGCAGATGAATCAGGAAATCATGGCGCTCTACAAGGAGAACAACGCCTCTCCGCTTTCTGGGTGTCTTCCGATGGTGCTGATGATCCCGTTTTTCTTCGCCTTCTATCGTCTACTCATGGCGTCGATCGAGCTTCGACAGGCCCCCTTCATTTTCTGGATTCAAGACCTCGCCGTTCATGACCCCATGTTCGTCTTGCCCGTTCTCATGGGCGGCACGCAGATGGCCATCCAGAAGATGACCCCGCAGACGAGTACGGATCCGACACAGCAGAAGATCATGTCCTTCATGCCGATTATGTTCACGTTTATCTTGGCGTGGGCGCCTTCAGGCTTGGTGCTGTATTGGTTCTCGAATAACCTGGTGTCGATGGCGCAGCAACTGACGACGAACCGCTTCCTGGGGGACCGCGAGGCGAAAGCACTCAAAGACGCTAAAGCCGTGAAGTCGGTGAAGAAGGGCAAGAGCAAGAAAGGCCCGAAGGGCGAGAAAGAAGGAGCTTGAGAACCCGTGTCGGAAGAAGCCTCTGAAATAGATTCTCTCGCGGGTGAAGTCCGAGAGTTCATGGAACAGATGGTCGAGCACCTCGACTGGGAGCTTGGGGTGGATGTGGTGGAATCGGATCCGGAGGTGATTCGGATCGTTCTCTCCGGCGACGACCGAGAGCTGATGATCGGAAACGGGGCTGAGATCCTCGACGTGTTTCAGTATCTTGCCAATCGTATTTTCGGTCGTGATCTCGACGACCGGCGCCTCGTGGTCGACTGCGACGGCTACCGGGCACGCAAGGAGCTCGAGCTCCAGGAAATCGCCGCGCGCGTTTCGGAGCGCGTGAAACAGACCGGCGAGGAAGAAGAGCTGTCTCGGCTGATCCCGTACGAGCGGCGCGTTGTTCACCTTGCGGTCGCTGAAATCGAGGGCGTCTCGACCGAGAGCGAGGGCGAGGGCGTCATGAAGCGCGTCGTCATCTTTCCGGACGACGACTAGACGCGAGGCTATCCTGACGCCTGTTACCCCCTCGTCATTCGAGAAACAAATCACCGAGGCTCTCGGCCGAGCACCGCCGGTCGGCGCCGAGGCATTGTCGCGTCTAGAGATGCTGGACGCTCTGGTCACAACGTTCGACCGCGCTGCCGGACTCACCAGCTTTCGTAGCGGCGAGGAGCGCATCCGCCGCTATTTTGCTGAACCGCTGGCGGCGGTCGATGGGGTGCCGGAACGTGGCCTGGCCATCGACATCGGTTCCGGGGGTGGAAGCCCGGCGCTCCCGATGGCCATCGCGCGACCGAGGCTCGAATGGGTCCTCGTGGAGGCGAATGGCAGGAAAGCCATTTTTCTCGAGGAGGCAGTGAGAACACTCGGGCTCGAGAGGGTCCACGTCCATAGAGGGCGCTACGAAGCGATGGAGTCCCTTAAAAGTATAAACCTGGTAACCTGCCGAGCGGTCAAACTGGAGTCGAAGACCCGAAGCAGGATTGTTTCCTCGCTGAGCGCGGGCGGCCGATTCCTGTGGTTCGGTGCCGAAAAGCGCCTAGAATCAGCTCGCAGCGACCTCACGCTATACGAAGAGCTGAACGTGCACCTACCGCGCCCCCTGTTAGAAACGAACCCGACCCTAACAGTAACAGGCTGGCTGCTAGTAACCGAGAAGCGCCCCGGCCCCCCTTTCAGCCCCAATTGTTTCACGTGAAACACCGGCCGTCCGAGCCAGCTATGCTATGCTCAGTGCCCGCTAACACCGAGGGAGACACTCGCTACCCAAGCTATGCCGCGTATCATTGCTATCGCCAATCAGAAGGGCGGGGTCGGCAAAACGACGACGGCGATTAACATTAGTGCCTCCGTCGCCGCGGCGGAGAGACGCGCGCTTGTCGTCGATATGGACCCTCAAGCCAACCTGACGAGCGGGCTCGGTATCGACACGGACCGTCTCGACGGGCAGACCATTTACCGGGGGATTATCGATGGCGTTTCCGCCGAGGGGTTGATTCTCGACACCGAGCTCGAAAAACTCAAAGTGCTTCCCTCGGAGCGTAGCTTGACGGGCGCAGAGCTCGAGCTCGTTGACCAACCTCGACGCGAATACCGCCTCCGCGAGCTTCTTGCTCCCATCGCCGCGTCGTTTGATTTCATCTTCATCGATTGCCCACCCTCACTTGGCCTTCTCACGGTTAACGCGCTCGTCGCCGCGGACGCCGTTCTCGTCCCGCTGCAGTGTGAGTTTTTTGCGCTCGCCGGTGTCAGCGAGCTCATGACTACCGTAAGCCGGGTCCGTGCGAGCTTCAACCCCCAACTTACCGTTCTGGGCATCGTTTTCACGATGGTCGATGGGCGAACGAACCTCACGGCGCAAGTTATGGAAGACGTGCGCGCGGCCTTTCCGCAGGCCGTTTTCGATAGCGTCGTTCCACGAAATGTGCGCCTCGCAGAGGCGCCGTCGTTCGGTAAGCCGATTCTGCTTTACGACATTCGATCGAAGGGCGCAGAGGCGTATCTCGATCTGACCAAGGAGCTTCTGCGTCATGAAGAGAAAAGCCCTCGGTAAGGGCCTCGCGGCGCTACTACCGGACGAGCCCGCAAAAGGCGGGACCGAGCTTCTCGACGTCGACCCGGAACGCATCGACCCCAACCCGGATCAACCCCGTCAGAACATGGACGAAACCAAGCTAGGTGAGCTTGCCCAGTCCATGATGGAGTACGGAATCGTTCAACCCATCGTTGCGAGGCGCGTTGGGTCCCGGTTTCAAATCGTCGCAGGGGAGCGCCGTTGGCGGGCGGCACAACGAGCCGGCTTGAAGAGCGTTCCCGTGATCGTACGCGATGTCGACGATCGGCAAGTGCTCGAGATCGCGCTCGTCGAGAACCTCCAGCGCGAGCAGTTGAATCCCATGGAAGAGGCCGGGGCCTATCGTCGCCTTGTCGGCGAGCTCGGCTACTCTCAAGAGCGCGTCGCCGAGAGTGTCGGTAAGGATCGTTCCACCGTCGCCAACTTGCTGCGACTTCTCCGGCTGCCGCGCCGCGTACGCCAGCTCATCGAGGAACGGAAGCTCTCGCCGGGCCATGCGCGACCGCTCTTGGCGCTTGCCAGTGCGGAAATACAGACGGAAATCGCCGAAGGTATCGTGGCGAAGGGGCTGAGCGTTCGCGAGGTAGAGCGTCGGGTCAAAGCCGCCTCAAAGCCACCTTCGACCAAGCGCCAAGAGCAGGCCGACCCCAATACGCGAGAAGCCTCGCAACAAATGGAGCAAGCGCTGGGAACAGCCGTGCGCATTCGCCGCCAAGGTGCGAAAGGCGCGAAGGGCCGCGTTGAGATCGACTTTCATTCCGAGAACGAGCTACACCGTATCTATCAAGCCGTCGTGAGCGGAGCCCGCGCGGCTAAAAAGAAAGAAGTCGTAAACCGGAACCCGTAGGGCAACGGCGCGCCACGCCAATGAAAGGGGTTTGGACCAAGTGAAGCAAAAAAACCAAGCGAGCGGAGATCTCGAGGGCTTTTTGAGCGAAGCCACGTCATTCCAGGGCGAGGTCTCGTTTCACGACACGCTGCGCATCGACGGCAAGTTCCAGGGCGCCGTCCGCTCCGGCCACCGTCTCATCATCGGCGAATCTGCCGATGTCGATGCCGAGATCCAGGTTGCGATCGTTACGGTTGCTGGTCGGCTCCGGGGTCGGGTGAAGGCCAGCGAACGCGTCGAGCTTCAGCCCACCGCGCGCGCGGAATGCGCGATTGAGTGCGAATCTCTCGTCGTGCACGAAGGTGCCCGATTCGACGGGCAGTGCACGATGTCGAAAATCGGCGACCCTCGTGATGTGTCCACAAACGACACCATGAAAATAATAACATCGTCCATTTAGTGAATTTACGCTAAATATGAGGACGATTTGGTTGGGGCGCCGTTGACGATCTTCAAAACCGTTGTTATAGTTAAAAGCTCTGTGCGGGCGTTTTCGCCAATCAGGGACAGAGCTTGATATCCGTCGACGTAACAGCCCTCATTATTTGCGCGCTCGTGTTTGCGCTCGTGTTCGTTTTGAAGAATTTCTTCTTCGAACCGCTAGCGCAGGCGATGGAGACGCGACAGGCGAGCATTGACCGTGCCGCAAGTGCCTGGGACGACGCGCAAAAGACGATTGGCGAAGCGCGCGCCGATGTCGCCGCCGCGGTACAAATGGCCCGCAACGACGGCTATCAGTGGCTCGACGAGGCCCGCTCGAGAGCTCAGGGCAAGGTCAAGATTTCTTTGGATGAACAGCGCGGCGCCACTCGGAAGCAGATCGTCGAAGCTCGGCAACGGCTCTCCGACGAGACCGACAAGGCCATTCTCTCCCTCGATCGCGACGCTCACCTATTGGCTTCCCAGATCGCCAGTAAAATCCTCGGCCGAGAACTAGAATGACCGCGCGTCACAAAACGACCGCGACATTCCTGTTCGTTCTTCTCGCGACCGCGGTTTCTCCGGTCTACGCGGCCGAAGGCAGTAACCTTCCCCGTGTCGCGAACTTTGCCATCGTGGCGACGTTGCTTTTTTTCGCTCTCAGAGGGCCACTATCGGGTTACCTCGTTGCGAGAACGGAGCAAATCCGCAACGAGCTGGCGGACGCCCGAGAAAAGAGCGAGCGCTGTGAAAAAGAACGCCAGCTCGCGGTCGAGCTTCTCGCGAGTCTCGACGACGAGGTCGAAAAGGCCAAAGAAGAGGCCAAGCGCGCCGCGGAGATCGAGCGTACCCGCATCTTGAAAGCGGCCGAGGCGGAAGCGGAGCGCATTCGCGAAATCGCGCGCAAAGAGATCGAGAACGAAGTCGAGTCCGGGCGGCGCAAGCTGCTGGCCCGTGCGGCCGAGCTCTCGGTCTCACTGGCTCACAAGAAACTCGAAGCCGCGATGACCGAAGAGGACCAAAACAGGCTCATCGATCGCAGCATCGAGATTCTCGGAAAGAGCGGTTCATGACCGCCGGGGGCAGCGTGGTTCTCGCCGAGCGCTACGCGCGTGCTCTTCTCGACGTCGTCCTCGAGAAGAAGATGGATGCGAAGCAAGTGGGTGGCGAGCTTACGGAGCTCTCTGAATTCTTCGCTGCGCAAGAAAAGCTCTCTGAGGTGGTGTCGAGCCCAACCGTGACGTCCGAGAAACGGGTCGCCGTCGTGAACGGTGTTCTCGCGAACCAATCGCTTGTGTCATGCACCCTCAATTTGCTGCGCCTTCTTGCCGCGCGCGAGAGGATGTCGCTGCTTCCGCTCGTTTCGGAACAGTACGGTCGCCTGCTGCTCGATCACCAAGGAATCCAACCCGGCCGAGTGACCTCGGCGCGCCCGCTAACGGCGGACCAGCAAAAACGCCTCTCCGAGAGCTTGGGCGGTGCACTGGGCAAGACGATGGAGCTCACCTACGAGACGGATGCCGAGCTCCTCGGCGGTCTCGTCATACGCATCGGCAATCTTGTCTACGATGCGAGTGTTACCGCTCAACTGAAACGATTCAAAGAGAAAGCATTAGCGAGTTTCTAGACTTACGTATCACGAGCCCTGCACGTGAAGCAGAGGCTCGAGCTGAGGCAGAAGGAACAAGATGGATATCAGGGCCGATGAGATCACGAAGGTTCTCAAGGAGCAAATTGGCGATTACGAAGCCGATGTCGATGTTTCCGAAGTGGGCACGGTCGTCTCCGTCGGAGACGGCATCGCGCGAATCCACGGGCTCGAGGGCGTCATGTATGGAGAGCTCGTCGAGCTCCCGAATGAGGTATTCGGCCTTGCGTTGAACCTCGAGGAAGAGTCTGTCGGGATCGTTCTCTTTGGAGATACGACGCTCATCAAGGAAGGCGATGAAGCGAAACGCACCCGAAAGATTCTGGAGGTGCCAGCGGGCGAAGAGCTCATCGGCCGCGTGGTGGACGCTCTCGGCCGGCCGATCGACGGCAAGGGACCCATCAACGCGAAACAAAATAACCCTGTTGAGCGCATCGCGTCCGGCATCGTCGACCGCCAGCCAGTGAAAGAGCCTTTACAGACGGGCATCAAAGCTATCGACGCCATGATTCCAATCGGCCGCGGACAGCGGGAGCTCATCATCGGCGACCGTCAGACGGGAAAGACCGCCCTCGCGGTGGACGCCATCATCAATCAAAAAGGCACGGACGTCATCTGCGTCTATGTCGCCATTGGCCAGAAGCTCTCGACGGTTGCACAAGTCGTGAAGACGCTCGAAGAGCACGGCGCGATGGAGCACACTATCGTCGTGAACGCTTCTGCTTCCGACCCCGCTCCGCTTCAATATCTCGCGCCTTATACCGGCTGTGCCATGGGGGAGTACTTTCTATACAACAAGCGGCACGCGCTTTGTATCTACGACGACCTTTCGAAACACGCCGCGGCCTATCGCGAGATCTCGCTCTTGCTACGCCGGCCACCGGGACGCGAGGCCTATCCGGGCGATGTCTTCTACTTGCATTCCCGCTTGCTGGAGCGGGCCGCCAAGCTCTCGGACGAGAACGGAGGCGGATCGCTCACTGCCTTCCCGTTTATCGAGACGCAAGCCGGCGACCTTTCCGCTTACGTGCCGACAAACGTCATCTCGATTACAGACGGTCAGATCTTCCTCGAAGGCGACCTCTTTAATGCCGGCATCCGTCCCGCGGTCAATGTCGGCAACTCCGTTAGCCGCGTCGGCGGCTCGGCTCAGATCAAAGCCATGCGCCAAGTGGCCGGTACCATGCGACTCGACCTCGCCCAGTATCGCGAGATGGCGGCCTTCGCGCAGTTCGGGTCCGACCTCGACAAAACGACCCAGCTGCAGCTCGCCAAAGGTGAGCGTCTCGTCGAGATCTTGAAACAAAACCAATACGAGCCCCTCCCGGTCGAAAAGCAAATCGCAATTATCTATGCCGCCAATAGCGGTTATCTCGACGACTTTCCAGTCTCCGAGTGTGGTCGCTACGAGCGCGAGCTCTACAACTATCTCGACGACCGGCACCCGGGTGTGCTCCAGTCGATCCGCGAGAAAAAAATCCTCGACGACGAGATCGAGGGCAAGCTCAAGATCGCGCTCGACGAGTTCAAGGGCCAGTTCAAAACCGACTCCGAGGAGCCGGCCGCTTAGCTCGCGCGACACATATTTGAGGACCGAACGAGATGCCGAGCCTTCGCGATCTGAAACGCCGCACCCGGAGCGTCAAGAACACGCAGCAGATCACTAAAGCTATGAAGATGGTCTCCGCCTCCAAGCTCCGTCGCGCGCAAGAAGCCATCCTCTCCGCGAGACCCTTCGCCAAGAAGATGCTTGAGGTGCTCAACAGCCTGGCTACACGCGCGGACACGGACGCCCACCCTCTGCTTAGCGAACGCGAGCCCGCCAATGTCGACGTCGTCGTGATTAGTGCCGACAAGGGACTCTGCGGTTCGTTCAACGCCAACATCATGAAGAAGGCGGAAGGCTTTCTCAGCGGTGTCGAGTCCGAGACGCTCGACGTGCAGGTCGTCGGTAAGAAGACGCGAGACTATTTCAAGCGTCGCAAATACAACATCCGCCATCAATTCGTGGACATCTTTCGCGACCTCACCTACGACACCGCAGGAAGCATCGCGCGTCCGCTCATCGAACGCTATAGCGACTCGGAATCCGAAGAGCGCGTCGATGCCGTCTACCTGATCTACAACGAGTTCAAGAACGTCATGCAGCAGGATGTCGTCGTCGAGAGACTCTTGCCGATCGAAAAGCTCGAATTCGAAAAACCCGAGGAAGAGCTCGACTATATCTACGAGCCCACCGCGGCCGAAATCTATGACGCGGTGATCCCGCGCCACGTCGAATATCAGGTGTGGCACGCCCTTCTCGAATCCGCGGCGGCCGAGCACGCTGCGCGCATGACTGCCATGGACAACGCGAGCAAGAACGCCTCCGAGCTCATCGAACAGCTTACGCTCACGATGAACAAAGTGCGGCAAACGACGATTACAAGAGAGATCTTGGAGATCGTCTCGGGCGCCGAGGCGATTACTTAGCAGGGTGGCCGACAGGCAAAAAAAAGAAATGAGCGAGCATCAAGCAGCAGGGTGTCGAATAAATCAACTACACCCTGCGCGAGCGGAGCGAGCCCGGCCCGAAAGGGCCGAGGACACACCGAGCGAGCACTAACCAGCAAAAGAGGAGCCGAAAGAGAATGACCCTGTGGAAACACACTAACGTAGGACGTGTGGTCCAAGTGATTGGAAATGTAATAGATGTCGAGTTCGCGAACGGGCAGCTTCCCGCGATTTTCAACGCCTTGCGCGTCGTGGACGAAGGCAAGCTGTCGACCGGTAACATCGAGGTGACCGTTGAAGTCCAGCAACACCTCGGTGAGAACCGCGTTCGCGCGGTGGCGATGCAGCCGACGGACGGGCTCGTACGCGGCATGAACGTGCTCGATACCGGGGCCGCTATCACCGTTCCCGTGGGCCGTGGAACGCTCGGACGGGTGCTGAACGTTCTCGGCGAGCCGATCGACAATATGGGTGAAGTCAAAACGGACAAACGCCTCCCCATCCACCGGTCTCCGCCGGGGTTCACCGAACAGAGCACGAAGCTCGAGATGTTCGAGACCGGCATCAAGGTCATCGATCTCCTCGAGCCCTATGTACGCGGCGGTAAAGTCGGCCTTTTCGGCGGCGCCGGTGTGGGCAAGACGGTCATCATCATGGAGCTCATCCACAACATCGCCACGCAGCACGGCGGGTTCTCGGTGTTCTCCGGTGTGGGCGAACGCACCCGTGAAGGGAACGATCTCTGGCTCGAGATGAAAGAGTCGGGAGTCCTTTCGAAGACGGCTCTCATTTACGGACAGATGAACGAGCCGCCGGGTGTCCGCCTGCGCGTCGGCCTTACCGGTCTTACGGTCGCTGAATATTTCCGTGATGAAGAAGGGCAGGACGTTCTTCTCTTCATCGACAACATCTACCGCTACACGCTCGCCGGCATGGAAGTCTCGGCGCTTCTCGGCCGCATGCCGTCCGCGGTGGGCTACCAGCCGACCCTCGCTTCGGAAATGGGGGCTCTCGAAGAGCGCATCACGTCGACCGACAAAGGCTCCATTACCTCCATCCAGGCCATCTACGTGCCCGCCGACGACTATACGGACCCCGGTGTGGCGACAACGTTCTCCCATTTGGACGCCACGACGAACCTTTCCCGTCAGATTGCCGAGCTCGGTATCTACCCCGCGGTCGATCCACTGGACTCTACCTCCCGCATTCTCGATCCGCGGATCATCGGGCAGGAGCACTACAACGTAGCTAGGACCGTCAAGGAGATCCTGCAGCGCTACAAAGACCTTCAGGACATCATCGCCATTCTCGGTCTCGACGAGCTTTCCGAAGACGACAAAGTCACCGTCGGCCGCGCCCGTAAGATACAGCGTTTCTTCTCGCAGCCGTTCCACGTGGCGGAGCAGTTCACCGGCCGTCCGGGACGCTACGTGCAACTCGAAGACACGGTGCGTGGTTTCAAACGCGTCGTGGACGGTGAGCTCGACCACATCCCCGAGCAAGCGTTCTACATGGCGGGCGGGATCGACGAAGTCGAGCAGAACGCCGAGAAGATGTTGGCGGCGTAACTCATGGCAGACTCATCCCGTATCGAGCTCGAGATCGTGACGCCCGCGGGCGTCGTCATGCGCGAGGATGTCGACGAAGTCGAAGCTCCCGGCATCCTCGGCTATTTCGGCGTGCTCCCGGGTCACCGCCCGTTCATGAGCCAACTTCGCGCGGGCGAGCTTCGCTACCGCACGGGCTCGGCGGATCATTTCGTCGCCGTGCACTGGGGCTTCGCGGAAGTCCTGCCGAACAAAGTCACGGTGCTCGTCGAGACCGCCGAAGTGGCAGAAGATATCGACTTGCAGCGGGCAGAATCCGCTAAGAAACGTGCCGAAGAGCGTCTAAAGCAATTCGGAACGGCCTCTGACGTGGACGACGCCCGTGCCGCTCGTGAAGCTTACGATCGCGCAGAGAGTCGTCTCGAAGCGGCGCAGCACTCCCAGAAAAAGCAGAGCTAGGGGCGCACCGGCTCAACTGGGGTGCTCGAACTTCCCCATCAGCTTCAGCATCCCCAGAAGAGCCCCTAAAATCGCAAGGCCGTGCAGATGGTTCGGCTTCGAAAGTGGCGCGAAGTAGACAAAGAGCCCAAACCCTCCGACGAGGACGACCAGTAGGCTGAGCGAGGCGTGGACTTTGGGTGAGACCTTGGAGCTGAGGACGAAGCTCACTAGCGCGAGTCCCATCATGAGGGCGATAGCGCCTAGAAAAAAACGCCGGGTTCTCTGGGACGCGAGCGGATCTGACTTTTTGGAAAGCGGCTTCGGCCCCGCGATATACATATGCGACAGCGCCTCCTTGTCCGAGACGACTTCCGCTTTCAGAATCTCGATACGCTGGAGCGGCTTGTCGTTGTCATCCGTAGCCACGGCGGCCATCTCATCGAGCACATCGTAGCCACCCTCGAGGTGGCCGAAGATGGTGTACTTGCCGTCGAGATGGGGCGCGTCTGCAAGCAGAATAGAGAACGAGGTGCGGCCGCTGTTCTGGTCGTCCTCGCGACGCGCCATCGTGAGCATGCCGCGTCGATGAACGAGCTCGCTCAGCTCCAATGGGATGTTCTTGATCGCGGCCCGCTGCGCCTCGGACAAGGGCAGCCGTCGGTAGTCCACTTCGGATGTTTGCACGAGAAACCCGGGAACGACACGGAAAAACTCTGCCGTGTCGTACGCGCCGAGACGGACGAGCTCGAGGATCTGCCCGACATGTTGCGGCGCGACGCGTGGATATAACACAACCACGAGGTCCCCTGCGTTGGTCCGAATAACGATCCGCTCCTTAGACGTCGTCGGCGATTCGGCGAACAGAGCGGAGCCAGAAGCGATTACGAGCGCCCCGATCCAAAACTTCAACGCGCGGCTCCCGAAACACCCAAGAGCTCCGACACGTTGACCATGAGCGGGGACGAGACCGTCGGTGTCTTCAGCTTCCAAATCACACCGTCGACGAAAAAGTGATGAACCTGGACGGCGGCAAGAATAACGCCAGTGACGAAGGCCGTGGGTGCGCCCGTCAAACTGAACACGAGCGGCAAGGTTTCGAAGAGCAAAAGCCCGCCGACGATGTTCATCAGCAACCACCGCACGGTTTCCCACATCACATAGCGTCGACTTGGCGCGATCCCATCGAAGTCCAACCTTTCCTTCAGCTGAAGCGTCCACGCGATGAAGAGATACTGCAAGCTATGAAACATCGGGACGAACTCGTTGAACGCTACCAGGCGCGAGCCCGGTACGAACCACACGAACTGCGTCAACGCCGGGAGAAAAACGATGGCCGGAGGAAGTGCCTGCCCCCGACGGTTCCACCGTATGAGCATCGCAACCAGACCCAGGCCGCATAACGAAAGCCAGGCGAGCGCGATTTGAGGAGCCCATGCGGGAAGCCCGAGCGTCGGGTAGGCAATTCCGTAATATTCGCTCTCGCCGAAGCCCGCCTCGAAGCGCATCGTTGGCAGCAGAAAAGTGCCATAGATGACCAGCGAGGGTGAATCGTTCCCACGGTGTGAAGCGCACGCCCGCGCGACGCGCATAGAGGAGGGAGATCCCCAGCGTCTGCCCGCTGAAGTGATATGGGGACCAGATCAGGTAGAGCTTTACGAAATAGGGCGCGACCGCATCGGGCTCGACGAACGAAGCCCAGACCCCCGCCAGAATGATAAACGGCACCGCAAGTGCCGTCATGGGGTATTGCGCTACGTTCGCGCGCGAATGATAAAGGCGGAAACAAGTCGCGGAGAAGTGAGGCCAGTTCACGACGACGAGGAGCGCGGCGCTCGTCGCGTAGATCGTCTCCATCTCCACGGTGCCGCGCTCGCGTATCGCCCACAACACGGCGTAGGCGACGACAGAAGCCCCCCCGATCACAGCGGCATCGACGAGTGGGCTCACGAAGTAGAGCCCGCGCGATTTCTTGGAAACGACTTCCATTCTTTGGGGGACCGCGTGGTTCTAGCGCTATTCTAGCGGATCTCGCGGTCCGTCGAGACCTCGACACGAAAACCGTATAGCAGGCTCCTTCAAGCTGAATCCTGACATAGTAAGATGCCGGCGTGAATGGGGCTCCCGAGGTTCGACTGTCACCGCCCGATGCCCGTCCTTTCGTAAAATGGGCCGGGGGCAAAGGCACGCTCATCGGGGCGATCGCGGAGAGGATTCCAAAAGACCGGACGTACCGCCGCTATGTCGAGCCTTTCGTCGGCGCGGGTGCTATGTTCTTTTGGATACGCCGCAGCTTTCCCGATCTCCCTGCGTCCATCGGCGACTCGAACGCGGAGCTCATCGTCGCCTATGGGGCGGTGCGAGACGACGCCGACGGCGTGATCAGCAAGCTCGAGACCCACGCGCATCTCCATTGCAAGGAACACTTTTACGCCGTTCGCGCGAAAGTGCCGCACGGAGAGACAGAGCGCGCGGCGCGGTTCATCTACCTCAACCGCACCTGCTACAACGGTCTCTACCGCGTGAACCGGAAGGGGCAGTTCAATGTCCCGATCGGACGCTACGACAAACCCAAAATACTAGACCGAGAGAATATTTTCGCGGTATCGACGGCGCTTAGGGACGTGGAGCTTCGTCCCGGGGACTTTGGCGTGCTCACGGATGATTGTGGCGCCGGCGACCTCGTCTACCTCGACCCGCCTTACGTTCCGTTGTCGAAAACGAGCCAATTTACCAGTTACACGCGGGATTCCTTTGGACGGCCCGAGCAGGAACGCCTCGCGGAAACGTTCGAGGCGCTTGCCGCGCGCGGCGCGTCCGTCATTCTTTCGAACAGCGACACGGTGCTCGTCCGGGAGCTCTACAGCGCGCTCACGCCGAAACCTTCTTTCGATGAAGTGCAAGTACCGCGCTCGATCAATTCCAAGGCCGGTCGGCGCGGCCGCATCCGCGAGCTTCTGATCTATCACCATTCGTAAATGGAATGGCGGCTGCGATCAGCTTCGGATCATCACCTTGGTATTGCCGGCGATGACCGTTTCGCCGTTTCGCTGAAGGCGCAGCCACACCGTATAGGTCCCCGGCTCACTGAACTGATGGCTCGCGCTGAAGCGCCGCTTGAGCTCCATTCCTTCTTCGTAAGGATCGCAATCGGGGCCATATTCGGAATCGGTGTCGTCGTCCCATTCCCAGACCTCGTCGAGGCAGTAATACTCCTCGAGATCCTCGACGTCGTCGAGTTCCCTGAGCGCGGCGGTGATGCGGATCGTCACGCGAGGGCGCCTTCGATCGTTCGGCATACGAGGCCGCATGAACGTGGCTCGCGGCGCCTTCAGTTTGAGCTGCGGCCCATCCGCCAGAATAGACGTGCTCGACGCGAACAGCGCCAGCAAAAGTGCAACTAGTAGCAAACCGACGATTTTCCTCATAGTGGCCCTATCTTAGCACTCACGTTTTCAGGGTAGAAACGACCTGGCTCACATCGTCCGTAGGGGCCTCGCAGCTATAGCTCGCGCAGATGTAGAAACGTGGATCCTCCGGATTGGGACCCGCCGTTTTGCCTTCGAATAGCGGGATGTCGACTCCCTCCCTCTCGGGGTCGGTGAGGGCGATGGAGACGTTAGGCGCGTAAACACTCCAGAGCTCGAGGAGCGCCTCCTTTGTCGCGGCGGCGTCTCGCGGGCCGACTACGACAATCTCCCGCTTATCTGAAAGGTAGAAATCGACCGCCGCCACCATTTGCGCAAAACCGCTCGGCGATTGCTCCATCTGTGCTTGGAACGTGTGAAGGCTATTAACCGCGAGCAGCTCGACGTCGCGCGCGCCCGTGTACTCCGCGAGCTTCAACAAATAGGTGGCAGCGATAGCGTTTCCGGACGGAATCGCTCCGTCGAAGCCGGTCTTCGTGCGCGTGATAAGAGGTTCGTGATCGGAGCCCGTGAAGTAGAAGCCACCTTGGTTCTCGTCGACGAAGAGCCTTTTCATCGCGTCCGCTATCTGGCGCGCGTGCTCGAGCCACGCCGGGTCGAAGTCGCACTCGAAGAGCTCGACATAGGCCGCGAGAAAAAACGCGTGGTCGTCGAGATAGGCCTTGTGTTGCGCTCGGCCGCTCCGACAGGTGGCGAGAAGGCGATCGCCGTCATAGAGAGACGATTCAATGAAGCGGGCGGCGCGTCGGGCGGAATCGAGAAATCGTTGGTCACCCAGGACGCGATAGGCGCGCGCCATGGCTACGACCATGAGCCCATTCCAGCTCGTGAGGATCTTGTCATCGAGGCCCGGATGCACACGCGCGTCCCGGCTTTGCAAGAGTTTCTGACGCGAAGACGCCAAGCTCTCATCGAAGGACTTGAGGCCACCCGGGAGATTCAAGATCGTGTGGCCTTCCCAATTCCCCGAAGTCGTTACGTCATAAGTCTTGGCGAAAGGCTCGAAAGCCTCCCCGAGGAGCTCCGAGAGCTCGGCGTGCGACCACACGTAGAACTTCCCCTCTTCGCCTTCGCTGTCGGCGTCCTGGGTGCTGTAATACCCGCCATCGTCACCCTGCATCTCTCGCAGCACCCACTCGAGGGTCTCTCTCGCTACGCGGGCATACGCAGCGTTGCCGGTGACGCGGTAAGCGTCGAGGTAGACCGGTGCCAACAGAGCATTGTCGTAGAGCATCTTCTCGAAATGCGGCACGAGCCAACGCTCGTCCGTCGAATAGCGGTGAAAGCCTCCACCGAGGTGGTCGTACATGCCGCCCGCTGCCATTTTGTCGAGGGTCAGCTCGACCATAGCGAGCTCCTCGGCGTCCCCGCTGGCACGGTGGTGGCGGAGCAGAAGCGAAAGCGCGCCATGAGGCGGGAACTTGGGCGCGGGAGAAAAGCCGCCTTCGCGCGCATCGAAGCGGGCGGCCAGCTCGCGAGCGGCGAGGCTTACGACACTGCGCGTCAGGATCTCGGGCGTCTTCGGCGTGAGCGACAGCACTTGCAGCCGTTCCGTCAACGCATCCGACGTTTCTTGTATCTTGTTCCGTTCCTCGGCGAAGACCCGCGCGAGCTCGGTCAACACCGTCTTGAAGCCGGGCCGCCCATAGCGGTCATCGGGCGGAAAATAGGTGCCGCCATAGAAGGGCTTGAGCGCCGGTGTGAGAAACACCGTCAAAGGCCAGCCGCCCGAGCCCGTCATCATTTGAACGGCGTTCATATAGATTTCGTCGATGTCGGGCCGCTCCTCGCGGTCGACTTTGATAGAGACGAAGTGTTGGTTCATCAGCGCGGCGATCTCCTCGTTCTCGAACGACTCGCGCTCCATCACGTGACACCAGTGGCAGGCCGAATAGCCGACAGAGAGCAGGAGAGGCTTGTCTTCGCCGCGCGCTTTTTCGAGCGCCTCTTCTCCCCACGGATACCACGCGACGGGGTTTCTCGCGTGTTGGAGAAGATAGGGGCTCGTCTCGTCGATCAGCCGGTTCGTTTTGCCGGACGCGCTCACCCGTCGCCGTTTCGGAGCCCGCCCCAGCGGAAGAGCGACGCTCCAGCGGTAAACCCGGCGCCCACGGAGCTGAAGAGGACGACATCACCCTTGTCGAGGCGGTTTTCTTCGACCGCATCGTAGAGAGCGAGCGGTATCGTTGCGCCGGTTGTGTTGCCGAACTTGTGGATGTTCTTGATGACTTTCTCCGGCGGAAGGCCAAGCCGCTGGGCGGTCGCGTCCAAGATACGGACATTCGCCTGATGTGCGATCAGAAGCGTCACGTCGTCCGGAGTCATGTCAAAACGGTCCAGGAGTTTCGTGGTGGTCTCGTAGGTGCGACGCACGGCATATTTGAAGACCTGCCGGCCTTCCTGGTGGACGTAGTGCATCCCTTTTTGCACGGTCTCATTCGAAGCCGGATGCCGGCTGCCGCCGCCCGGCATGTTGAGAAACTTCCCTCCGGCTCCTTCGATTTTGTGCTCGAAGCCAATCAAGCCCGCGTCGTCTTCGGAGGCTTCGAGGAGCACCGCCCCCGCGCCGTCGCCGAAGATGACGCATGTGGCGCGGTCCCGATAATCGACGATGCTGCTCATGACGTCCGCGCCGATGACCAGCACGCGGTCGTGCATGCCGCTCGCGATGAATTGCGAGCCGACCGAGAGCGAATAGACGAAGCCACAGCAAGCCGCAGAGAGATCGAATCCCCAAGCGCGCGAGGCGTTAATCTTGTCTTGAACGAGACAGGCAGTCGCGGGGAACATCATGTCCGGCGTTACGGTTCCCACGATGATGAGATCGACATCATCAGCGGAGATGCCTCGGCGATCGAGCGCTTCCTGGGCCGCCTTGGCCGCAAGCTCTGAGGTGCCCGTGCCCTTTTCGACGATACGCCGCTCGCGAATGCCGGTACGGGCAAGGATCCACTCATCCGAAGTGTCGACCATCTTCGCGAGCTCCTTATTGCTGAGCACTTTCTCGGGAAGAAAACGTCCAACGGACGTGATGGCGGCGCGGCGAAAGGTCATAACGTGATGGTCTCCATTCGCGGATGAGTCAACATAATCCCCCAATCCTACGTCGGAGCCAAGTTTCGATCAATCCCTAGCCGTAGCCGGGGATTTACGAGCGGCAAACACCGGAGCGAAGCAGGAGGCTTGAGCGGTGGGCTCCAAAAGCGTAATATCTTGGGTTTCACGACTAACTGCTTGAGAGCAGTAGGGATAAACCATTTTTGACGGCAGCGGCTTTTTACGATCTCGATGGCACTTTGATAAGCACGAACCTCGTGCACGTGTTCGCCTTTTATGCGCGCAACGATCAAGGAATTCTCCAGAGCATCAAGCGCTCCGTGGCGACGATTGCCGGGCTACCGATCTTCATGGCTGCCGACGCTTATAGCCGTAAAGTCTTCAACGACATCTTCTTTAAGTGGTACAAGGGCCAATCTGAAGATCGGCTTCGCTATCTCGCGGAAGACCTTTTCGAAGAAGTGATCGGTCCGGCCGTCTATCCAGGAACGCTTCCACTTCTCGAGAAATCCCGAAACACGGGGCTGCGCCAGGTGGTCGTGACCGGCGCCCTCGACATCACGATCCAGCCGCTGCTGCGGCATCTCGGCATTACAGAATATGTCGCCAATCGCCTCGAGTTCGTGGACGGGCGGGCGACGGGCCGGCTAAAACCGCCGGTGATGGCAAGCGCCACCAAAGCGTCTTGGATTCGTACCTATTCGGAGAAAGAGGGCTTGTCGCTCAGCGACTGTTTCGCTTATGCGGACAGCATGAGCGATCTTCCGATGCTTTCCGTTGTCGGGCATCCGACCGCGACCAACCCGGACCGGCGGCTCCGGAGCACCGCCCTTCGCCACGACTGGCCCATCGTGCGTTTGTAGTAACCGTGAACCTGTTGAGCAAGCAAAACGTTACGCGATCCCTAACCGAATCATGAAAGGAACCCAATGAGTCCCGTTTTGCGTCGGAAGCTCGACCCAGGTACGGTTTATATCGACACCGACTCCGCGCCGCGCTTGATCCACTACGGCGAGGATTTTTGGGAAGAGGATCTTCCCGTCGGCACACGCGTGATTTATCCAAAGCCTCCTATTCAGGGGCTTCCCAACCCTCGCGGCGCGATCCGGCACGCGGTAAACCACCCCCTCGGCTGCGATCCGCTCCACGCGCAGCTCAGCCCAGGGATGAAAGTCACCATCGCCGTCGACGACATCAGTTTGCCGCTCCCTCCGATGATCACACCAGACACGCGGCAGACGGCGCTCGAAGTCGTTCTCGAGCTGCTCGAGGATCACGGTGTCGACGACACCCACATCATCGTTGCGAACTCGCTCCATCGGAAGATGACGGAGCCGGAGATGCGCCGCATGGTGGGCGTCGCGATCCACGACGCGTTTTATCCGGACCGCTACTACTGTCACGACGCGGAAGAGCCGGACGGTATCGTCTATCTTGGAGAGACCGACCGTAGCGAGCAAGTGCGCATCAACCGGCGCGCGGTCGAAAGCGATCTCGTCATCTATATCAACATCAATCTCGTTCCGATGGATGGCGGCCACAAATCCGTCACGGTCGGCCTTTGCGACTATCGCAGCTTGACTCACCATCACGATCCGCAGACGATCCGCGACTCGCATGGCTATATGGACCCGTCGGCGTCGGAGCTGAACCACAAATGCGTGCGCATGGGCGCTATCGTCGATGAGCACATGAACGTTTTTCACATCGAGACCGTGCTCAACAACCGGATGTATCACGACCAGCTCGACTTTCTCTGCAAGAACGAGGATGACTTCAGCGAGCTCGACCGGATGAAGCTCCGCGCGACAAGGTGGTCGACCGGGAAGATGCCACGCGCGGCGAAGCGGGCGTTTTTTCACAACCTCCCGTCGCCTTATGAGCTCATCGCTTGCTACGCGGGCAAGACGGATCCGGTGCACGAAAAGACGCTCGAGCGCTGCTTCGACCAATATGCCATCAAGGTCAAAGGCCAGTGCGATATTCTGATCGTCGGCGTTCCCTACATCTCGCCATACAACGTGAACTCGATTCTCAACCCGCTCCTCGTTCAAGTCATGGGCCCGGGTTATTTCTTCAATCTTTTCCGCGGCAAGCCCCTCTTGCGCAAAGGTGGCGTTCTGATTCTCTGCCATCCCTGCTACGACGAGTTCGACGCGGAGATCCACCCGAGCTATATCGAGTTCTTCCACCGGCTGCTTCCCGAGACGAGAGACGCCTTCACGCTCCGCGAGAAATATGAAGAAGAGTTCGCGACCAACCCGAGCTACATACAGATGTATCGTCAAGGGACGGCCTATCACGGTGCGCATCCGTTCTTCATGTGGTATTGGGGCGAGAACGGTCGCCAGCACGTGGGCAAGATCATCGCCGCGGGTGCCGAGAACCAGCACGTCCCCGAGCTTCTCGGCTGGGATCGCGCGGAGACCCTCGCCGAAGCCATCGCAAATGCGCGCAGCTACATGGGCCGCTCCGCCGAGATCACGATGCTCCATCTTCCTCCCATCATGATCCCGGAGGTCGAATAGCGCGTGAGCGAGAACCCGATCGATCTCGAGAAGACGTTCGACGGGCGCCGAATCTTTCTGCTCGGCGGCACCGGCTTTCTCGGGAAAGTATGCCTTAGCATGCTTCTGGATTACTTCGAGAACATCGGCCGCGTCTACTTGATGGTGCGGGCGAGCACCGCGGAAGAGAGCGAGAAGCGTTTCTGGGACACGGTGGTCCCGTCGCCGGCGCTCGACCCGCTGAGGACGCGTCACGGGAAGGACCTCGAAAAGGTCCTGCGGGAGAAAATTGTCGTCGTCGGGGGAGACATCACCCACGAGCATCTCGGCCTCGGCGCGGAACGCGCGCGGGAGATCGCCTGTGACATCGACGTCCTGCTCAACTCGTCGGGGCGCGTCACGTTCAACCCGCCGCTCGACGCCGCGCTCAAGACGAACGTTAACGGTACGCTGAACACCATCGCGTTCGCGAAACAAATGAAGCGTCCCGCCCTCGTGCACTTGAGCACCTGTTTCGTCGCGGGCAACCGCTCGGGCGAAATCTGGGAGAACGAGCCGCTCATCGGCTACTTCCCCCGCCGAACCGAAGAAGAATCCGAGTTCAGCGTCGAGAAAGAGATCGACGATTGCGAGCGTCTCGCCGCCCGCGTCAAAGACGAAGCTCGCGACAAATCACTCGCCGATCGATTCCGTGAGAACGCTCGCAAGCGTTTCCTCGAGGAAGGCCGCGATCCCGGAGACGAGCGTGCGATGAATCTCGCCATTGCCCGCGAGCGCAAGAACTGGATCCGCTCGCGCCTCACCGAGCTCGGTATCGCTAAGGCACAGGACTGGGGTTGGCCGAACATCTACACCTATACGAAGAGCCTCGGCGAGCAACTCGTCGCCGCTGAAGAGGGCATGGCCCGCGCCATCGTGCGGCCCGCGATCGTGGAGAGTGCTCTCGAGTTTCCTTTCCCGGGATGGAACGAAGGCTTCACGACCACGGCGCCGCTCGTGCGGATGGCCATGCGTGGGCAGAATCTGTTTCCGGTGAACACGAACGTCATTCTCGACGTCATCCCGGTCGACATGGCCGCTTCGGCTGTTTTGGCCATCGTGGCGCAGACGATCGTGGAAGAGCCCGCTCTCGTGTACCAAGTGTCCTCGGGCGATACCAACCCGTCTCGCCTCGGGCGTCTCGTCGACCTGCTGGGCCTTTTCAAGCGTCAGTACTTCAAAGAGAAGACCTCGGGCGGCCGGCTCTTGAATGACATCGCCGCGCGGATGGAAGCGCAAGCGGTCAAGCCGGAGAGTTTCGAGAAATACTCGATGCCGCTTCTCCACAAAGCGACGAAAGAGTTGTCGAAAACGCTCGGCAAAATCTCGGCGAGGCAAGTTGGACCGCTCGCGCCTCTCTTCGAGCAAGCGAAAGACGCGGTGGAGCGTTTCCAGGCCTTCACGCAAGAAGGAGAGGAGCAGTACCATACGTTCCGTCCCTTCATCGTCGACAACAACTACGTCTTTCGCGCCGACAACACACGCGCGCTCTTCGAGCGCCTCGAGCAGGACGGCCGCAAGCTCGTTTTTGAGCCCGAAGCGATTGATTGGTACGACTACTGGCTGAACGTCCATCTGCCGGGCCTTCGGAAGTGGGTTTTTCCGCGCTTCGATGAAGACGAAAAACCCAAAGCGAAACGGATCTATACCTATAAGAACCTCATCGAGCTCTTCGACGCGTGCACGAGGAACCATCGAGGCCGCGTCGTGATGCGCATCGAGCGAAACGGCCGCGAAGAGCGCTATACCTACGGAGATTTCCGTGAATGCGCGTTGCGGGCCGCGGCTTTTCTCCAAGGCAAAGGCGTCAAGAACGGCGACCGCATAGCACTCTTGTCGGAGAACGGTCCCGAGTGGGGCATGACCTATTTCGGTATCGTGCGTACGGGCGCCGCTGTGATCCCGCTAGAAAAAGACCTCGCGACCGAAGAGATCGTCCGCCTCATCGGCCACGGCGAAGCGCGCGCCATCGCCATCAGCCCCGAGCTCCTCGCGAAACATCCAGAGCTTAAGGACGCGCTCGATAAAGCCGTGGACCTTTGGACCTTCGACGAAATCTACGCGCTCACACCGGAAGCTACCGAGCAAAAACGCGTCGCCGGACTCCCCAAATCGGTGAGCGCGAGCTCCACGGCCTCCATCATCTTCACATCGGGCACGACCGGAAATCCGAAAGGCGTGATGCTCACGCACCGGAACTTCACGAGTCTCATCGCGAAGCTTCTCTCGGTCTACGACCTCACCCATGAAGACGGCATGTTGAGCGTTCTGCCGCTCCATCACTCGTTCGAGTTCACGACGGGCTTTCTTCTGCCGCTCAGTCGTGGCGCGCAGATCACCTATTTGACCGAAGTCACCGGGGAGAAGCTCAGCCGCGAGCTTCGCCGAGGTCACGTGACTTGTATTGTCGGCGTCCCCGCACTCTGGGACCTCTTGAAACGGCGCATCTTGAGCCGCTTCTCGGACAAGTCGGAGCGGCTCGAAGAGCTCGTGAGCTTCGCCATCGACGCGAACTATTTGCTGCGCGAAGAGGCGCCGCTCAACCTAGGGCCCTTGCTGTTTTTGCCGATTCATGCCGCCTTTGGAGGCCGGATCCGCTATCTCATCAGCGGCGCCTCGGCGCTCTCGGAGTCGACTCTCAAGACGTTCCGAGGTCTCGGTTTCAACTTGAACGAAGGCTATGGCCTCACCGAAGCCTCCCCCGTTCTTACGGTGACGCGTCCCGAGGAAGGTGTCGTCTCTGGAAGTGTCGGCCAACCGCTCCCGGGTATCGAGATCAAGATCCACGAGCCCAATCGCCGCGGCGTGGGCGAAGTCACCGCGCGGGGGCCCAACGTGATGGCGGGCTATTACGGAAACGAGAAAGCGACCAAAGAAGCGCTCCGCGACGGTTGGCTCTTCACGGGCGACCTCGGGCGTCTCGACGAAAAGGGGAACCTCTTCATCGTAGGCCGCTTGAAAGAGATGATCGTCGACCGGAATGGCAAGAATGTCTATCCCGATGAGCTCGAGGAGCTTTATGCCGACGAGAGCCTCATCAAAGAGCTCGCCATCATTGGCCTTCCCGACGGCGCCGGCGAGCGTGTTGCCGCGGTCGTCGTGCCTGAAAACGACCCAGAGATCCACGATATCGAGAAGAAGATCGATGACCATTTTCATGCCGTGTCCGAAAGCCTGCCGCTCTATAAACGGGTGAAGCTCTACGAAGTGCGCGCGGAAGAGCTCCCGCGAACGGCAACGCGCAAGGTCAAGCGGCGCGAGCTCGTCGCGTGGCTTCAGGAAAAGCGCCAGCACGAAACGCACACGGGTTCCGCCTCCGAAGCCGAACAAGAGTGGCTCCTCGACGTCGTGGCCCGCGTGGCAGAAAAACCGCGCGACGCCGTCCATCTCGACGCGAGCCTCGGCGAGCTCGGCTATGACAGCCTCATGTATAGCGAGCTCGCGGGCGCCATCGAAACGCGCACCGGAGAGAGCCTTACAGCGGAGGCGTTGATGTCGCTCTCCGGTATTCGGGAGCTCGCCGACAGCTTGAGGAGCCGGCCGAAAGGGCGCGGGAGCAAAAAGAAAGCCACCAAAGCCGAAACTGAAATTGACAAGGTCGAGCTCCCGCCCGCCCTTCAAGAGCTTGGCCGCAAAGGGCTCGCTGCCGTGCAGCATTGGTTCTACCACGACGCGCTCGACCCCGAGTTCAACGGCCGAGCGAACATTCCCGACTACACGCACTTCATCGTTGTCGCCAATCATTCGTCACATCTCGATATGGGTCTCGTAAAGATGGCGCTCGGCCGAGCGGGCGACAACCTCGTGGCGCTCGCAGCTGCGGATTACTTCTTCGACAACAAGATCAAGCGCACGATTTTCGAGAACTTCACGAACCTCGTTCCGATGGAGCGGAAAGGACCGCTCCGGAAATCGTTCGAGTGGGCGTTCCATCTTCTCGAGCAGGGCCACAACGTGCTCATCTTCCCGGAAGGCACGCGCTCGCGGACGGGCGTGATGCAGCCATTCCAGCGCGGGATTGGGCACCTCGCCCTGCGCGCCAAGGTGGGTATCTTGCCGATCCACCTGTGGACGCATGCCGCGCTCCCACCGGGTACGTGGTACCCGCAATGTCGCGAGGTGAGCGCCAGCATCGGGCCGTTTCTCTCTTACGACACTTTCGTGCGGGTCTCTCGGGGTTTGGCGCGCTCCCTCGCGGAGCGCTCGGTTGCTGCGCTCGCCCAACGGATCGTGGAGCACCAACGCGACGGCACGCGGGTCCATCTCGACGCGGAGATCGAGAACGTGCGGTCCCGCTTAGTCGCGGAGCGCAAGGCGAAACAGCCGGTAACCGTCGGAAGAGCAGATGACTAGAACGCTCGTCACGGGCGCGACCGGGTTTTTGGGCACGCACCTGCTGTCGTGTCTCGCGGATCGTGACGTCCGCGTGCTCGTGCGAGGAAGTCGTGCAGTCGAGAACGTCGAGAGCGTGGAAGGCTCGATTCTGGACAAGAAGGCGGTCGAGAGCGCGGTCGCCGGTGTGGAGGAAATCTACCACCTCGCGGGAAAGGTGTCGCGCGACCCGGAAGATGTCCGCGAGCTCTATCGCGTGCATGTGGAAGGGACGACGCTCCTATGCCGCTCTGCGAAGGCGGCCGGCGTGAAGCGCATCGTGCTCGCCTCGACGAGCGGAACCATCGCTGTGACCGAGGACGGCGAAACGTTTCCCGACGAGAGCGCGCCCGTGCCGCTTAAGCTCATCGGCGGCTGGCCGTACTACACGAGCAAGCTCTACCAGGAAGAAGCCGCAAAGCGCGAATGCGAAGGCGGCCCGGAGCTCGTGATTTTGAACCCCAGCCTTCTCCTCGGCCCCGGTGACCAGCGGGTCTCCTCCACAGAGGACGTCTTGAAGTTTCTAGCGGGCGATATCCCGGTGATCCCGCCCGGTGGCATGAATTTCGTCGATGCGCGCGACGTTGCCGAGGCGATGGAAAGCGCGATGCGGCGCGGCCAACCCGGACATCGCTATTTGCTAGGAGGTCCGAACTGGACTTTCGCGACGTTTCTCGAGCGTCTCGGGCGCATGAGCAAGGTGAAAGCGCCGAAGCTCAAGCTTCCCGCCGCGATGTACACTTTTGCGGGACAAGCGGTGGACGCGCTCTATCGGCAGTGGGACATGGCACCGCCCGTCGATCGGATCAGCGTCGAGATGGGCCGGCGCTTCTGGTATTTAGATTGCAGCAAGGCGGAGCGCGAGCTGGGTTTTCGTGCAAGGGATCCGTACGAAACGCTTTATGACACCGTCGCCTACATCAAGAAGGAGCTTCTCGGTGAAGCCGTTCTTTCGTAGGGGCAGCATGTGTAGAAAGAGGCGGAATAAATTCATGACGAGCGGCCTGACCCGCCGGCAGATCGGTGTCTCCGACGAGATGATGGAGACCTTCGGCGAGGCCATCTTCCGTATAAGCGAGGCCCGACGAAGTGCTCGGGGAACGGGCTTGTGTCTTCGTCACTCTCGTGACGGGGCAGAGCCAGGTCACGCTCGAGGAGCTATGTCATCATCTCCTCGAGCAAGGCATCGCGAAAAACAAATTACCGGAACGACTCGTTGTTATCTGGTGATGGCGACACGATCCGGGTACGCGAGGCCGCGCTTGTCCGCGACGATGGCTGTGCCGTGCCCAACGGCGCCTCGGCGCTCAGCGGAGACATGACCGGCGGCCGACGCGCGTTGCTCGCGGGGTTTGTACCCGGTGGCCGAGGCGACGTTTGGCCGGAAGGCACCGCACGCCGCATACCGGCCGGCTCGGAGTTGCTGTTCCAAATCCATTACACCAAGACGGGTAGTGTCGAGATCGATCGGACGAGCGTTGGCCTCAAGTTCACCAAGAAACCACCGGAGAAGATTGTGCGCGCGCGTTGGGTGCAGAACTACTCACCATCCCGGCCGGAGCCGACGATCACGAAGTCACCGGCTGTTATACCTTCGACAAGGACGTGCACCTCTACTCCTACTTTCCCCACATGCACTTGCGCGGGAAACACATGACGATGACCGCAATCTTCCCGAACGGGGAAAAGAAGACGCTCTTGAAGGTGCCGCGCTACGACTTCAATTGGCAGCACACCTATCTATTGAAAGAACCCATCGCTATCCTGAGCGGAACGCGCATTCTCGTCACGGCCCATTTCAACAACTCCAAACGTAACGCGTTCAATCCGGACCCGACCGCCACCGTGCGTTGGGGCGATCCGACCTACGACGAGATGATGATCGGCGGGATGGACTACACGATCGATGAGGAAAAGCTGACGGGCCCGACCGAGGATCATCCCTAGGGAAAAGGCATCCGCACTCTGAGCGCGGCCGGCTCGATCGTGAAGCGGGCGGGCAGGCGGCCTACCGACTCGCCGTCGACCTCGACGCGTATTTCGCGGGCAGGGTCGACGGGACGCGCTTCGAGCGACTCGAGCGAGCCTTGCTCGACCTCAGCAATAGCCCCGTGCGCGCCCCAGTAGAGCAGCGGCGCGCGGCTCAGTAGCTTCAACGGCGGCATTTTCTTGACGATGACGATCGCGAGCTTGCCGTCCGTGAGCTCAGCCTTGGGCGCCATCTTCATCCCGCCTCCGAAAAAACGGCCGTTATGGAGTGAGACGGTCGTGATGGCCACGCGGCGCGGCGGCCTTCCGTCTGTTGAAAGCTCTACGTCGGGATGCTCGAACGACAGCGCGGCCCGGATGGTCTGGCGTGCATAGCTTCCTTTAAATTTGCTCGACTGGTTTACCCGGCGGACGACCTCCGCGCTCAGGCCGAACGACGCCGCGTTCACGAAACTTAGGGACTCACCTCCGAAGCAGGTCACGCGCCCGACATCGATTCTCGTTGTGTGCCCGAACCTCAGACCGCGGGCCGCGTCCGCGAGTCGGGCCGGAGTCGAGAGCGAGCGGACGAAGTCACCGCCTGTGCCGTGGGGTAGAACGCCCAGCTCACATGGAGCGCCTGAGTCCAGGATCCCGCGCGCTGTCTCAGATATCGTTCCGTCGCCACCAAAGGTGAGCAATAGATGCCGTCCGCGCTCAGCTTCCTCGCGCGCGAGAACGCTTGCATGCCCCGAAGCCTCGGTGAAACGGCGCTCGAAGGGGCCGAAATGAGCCCTAATCGTCATTGCCGCGGAGGGCCAATCGCGGGCTCCGGCACCGCCTCGGGAGGCTGGATTTACGATGACGAGCGGTAAGTCGCTACCCATTCCAGGGGATTCTACCAGCTGTCAGAGCTGTTCTAAATTGTGCTAAAGTGGCGCTTTCTGTTGCGGTGTCCGAGAAATCCGCCGCGCTCCACTTTCGAAGCAGAGGAGAATTTGGGCGTCAAAACGAGCACGCTTCCTGAGCGGCCGGGGTTTAAGGAGATACTGCGTGCTATCGCCGTGGCGCTCTCCAAGTTTGTCGCAGGGGTCTTTGGTTTTGCGCGGGACAGCATCGCCCGCGGCATCATCCGTGTCGGCATCCCCGTGAACGCGGTCACCCTGACGGGCCCGGTCGTGGTCTCGCTCATCTTCATGCCCATGTATTTCGGGACCCAGTGGCTGGCTGGCCTCGTTCTCATCGCGGCCGGGGCCTTCGACATGCTCGATGGCGCCGTGGCCCGCATTTCCCGTGGTTCCACTAAGTTCGGCGGCTTTTTGGACTCCGTGACCGACCGTTATACCGACTTCCTGATGCTCTTCGGGATTCTCATGTACCTGCTCCGTTTCTTACAAGGCCCCGAGCGCTTGCTCTACTTGGTTTTATGGGGTGTCACGACGGCGGGAACGGCAACGACGTCTTATATCCGTGCACGGGCTGAAAACGAGATCCCCGAATGCAAAGTGGGTTTCATGGAGCGCGCCGAGCGCACGGTGACCATCATCATCGGCCTCTTGGCGGGGAACGTTCACATAACGCTCTGGCTCCTGGCCTTTTTCAGCACGCTAATCGGCATCCAGAGGATTCTCTACACCCGCCTGATCATGGAGAACCGTGAGCCGAAAGGCCAGTTCTGGTACTGGCGCTACCCGCGTTTGACCGCGCCCCATTTCACACTCTGCGCGGCGCTCATCTTGTTCCTCATCATTGGCCACCTCGTCATCCCTCGACCCTCGTAGGAGGACAGAGCCACCGCGGCCTAGTTAGTTAGTTACTCGACGTAGCTATAACCGCAGGTCTCGCAACTCCAAACATCACCCTGCTTGTACATCAGGGCGCCGCATTGCGGGCAAGCCCGCGTCTCTTCTTC
>Ga0114950_10000024_pt1 | contig 69371 bp, 65 predicted proteins | sample N075metaG_FD_83503 | JGI IMG/M metagenome (GOLD analysis project Ga0114950, IMG submission 83503) | Deep subsurface microbial communities from Kermadec Trench to uncover new lineages of life (NeLLi) - N075 metaG | ecosystem: Environmental > Aquatic > Marine > Ocean trench > Sediment | place...
CGTGGCCATAAAATCGATGAGCGCTTTGTAATCCTCATCGCTGCAATCAAAGCACATGCCTTTAGGCGGCATCGCATTCAAGCCGTTATTAACCGATTGCAGCAGCACATCGATGCCTTTGGCCAGGCGTGGCTCCCAGGCGGGTACATCACCTGTTTTGGGAGCATTGGCCGCCCCGGAGGCGTGGCACACGGCGCAGCTCTGGTTGTACTTGGTCATATCGGGAGCAGCGTAGGTTGCAGTTGCACAAAAAAGCAGGGCAACAGCTAACAATTTATTCATAATCAAGCCTCGGGTCTTATTCAAGGTAATGTTGCGGTTTTCTTGGTAACCGGCAAAAAAGCTATGGCATTATATACGAGATGCGCCCACCAACAAAAGGCAAACCCTCCCAATGACTGACCCCGATCAACGCATGGAGATTCCGGCGCCCAACTACCGGCGGGCAGAGTTTCTCACCAGCGCTAGTAAATTGTCCCAATGCCCACCTGATCAGGGCTGGGAGGTCGCTTTCGCCGGCCGATCTAACGCCGGAAAATCCAGTGCAATCAATAGCTTAACTGACAATAAGAAACTTGCAAGAACGTCCCGTACGCCCGGGCGAACCCAGTTGATGAATTTCTTCCGGCTCACCGATGACCAGCGCCTGGTCGATTTACCTGGCTACGGCTACGCCAAGGTTCCGCTGGCTATCAAGCGGGAATGGAACAAGCAATTGGAAAACTACCTGCACCGGCGAGAGAGTCTGCGCGGCTTGATCCTGCTCATGGACTCTCGCCGCCCCCTGCAGCCATTTGACGAACAAATGCTGGCCTGGGCTACCTCGGCCCAAATGCCGGTGCATATATTGTTGACCAAGGCGGACAAGTTAAAAAAGGGCCCGGCCAAGAGCACCTTACTCAAATTGCGCAGCCAACTTGCCCCACACCGGGAATTGGTAAGCATCCAGCTATTTTCAGCTCTAAAACACACTGGCCACCAAGAACTCACCGCGGTGCTGGACAACTGGCTCACGGATAGCACTGGCCACAGCGACTTTCAGGGGGGAAATACACAAAAACCGGAGGAATAAAAAACCCGGTTACCTATAGGGGGGGTAGGTAACCGGGTACAATAGGAGCCTCTGGGGTTTAGAGACCTTCCCGGACAGGCAAATGGAGGATGTCCGCCCGGGATGTAGCATGCGCTACCTAAAATAAGACCGGCGATTGGTTCGGGAGTTCCCCTGCGCGCCAGTTTTTTACCAATATCGGGCACAATTAGTGCGCCTCATCCCAATTACTACCCACCCCCACATCGACGATCAGGGGCACGGCCAGCTGCGCGGCCCCGGCCATCAGGCGGCACAGTTCCGCGCCCACAGCCTCCACCTCGCCGGCGGCCACTTCCAGCACCAGTTCATCGTGTACCTGCATGATCATACGGGCATCGACGGCGCTCTCTTGCAGCCAGCGGTCCACTGCCAGCATGGCGATTTTGATAATATCCGCAGCGGTACCTTGCATGGGGGCATTAATTGCTGTGCGCTCTGCTGCCTGCACCCGCATTTTATTGCGCGCATTGATTTCCGGCAGATATAAACGCCGTCCGAACAGCGTTTCCACGTAGCCCCGTTCTTTGGCCTGGGCCCTGGTTGCGTCCATATAGTCTTGCACACCGGGATAGCGCTCAAAATAGCGGTCTATATACTCCTGTGCCTCATGGCGACCGAGGTGAAGTTGCCTGGCCAATCCAAAGGCCGACATGCCATAAATAAGACCAAAATTAATCGCCTTGGCTTTGCGCCGCTGGTCGCCGGACACCTCATCAGGGGCCACATCGAATACCTCTGAGGCGGTGGCGCGGTGAACGTCCTGACCCTCATTAAAAGCGTTTAGCAAGCTCTTATCACCGGACAGGTGCGCCATGATGCGCAGCTCTATCTGGGAATAATCCGCCGCGATTACCTTGTAACCCGGCGGTGCGATAAAGGCCTGGCGTATGCGCCGCCCCTCCTGGGTTCGAATTGGAATATTCTGCAAATTGGGATCTGATGAAGAAAGCCGCCCGGTGGCGGTCACTGCCTGGTGGTAGGACGTGTGCACCCGGCCGGTGGTGGCATTAATCATCTCCGGCAGCTTATCGGTATAGGTCGACTTCAATTTACTCAGCGTTCGATATTCGAGCAGCAATTTTGGCAGGGGGTAATCCAGGGCCAATTCAACCAGCACCTCCTCGGCAGTGGAGGGCGCGCCTGTTGGTGTTTTTCTGATAACTGGCAGTTCGAGCTTGGTAAACAGGATGTCCCCCAATTGCTTGGGCGAAGCCAGATTGAATTCCTGGCCCGCGAGGTCATAGGCCCCCTGTTGCAGCGCCTGTAATCGATCACCCAGTTCAGCACTTTGGCCCACCAACAGCTCGCGTGAAATCAGTGCACCGCAGCGTTCGATGCGAGACAGAACCGGTACCAGTGGCAGCTCAATGTCGCAGAGCACCTTCCGCAAACTATCCTCTGCCTCCAGTTGGGGCCATAACACCTGGTGCAGGCGCAGGGTGATATCGGCGTCTTCTGCCGCATACGGCCCCGCCTGGTCCAACTCTATCTGGTTAAAGGTGAGTTGCTTGGCGCCCTTGCCCGCCACATCTTCAAAATGGATGGTCTTTACCCCCAGATACTTCAGGGCAAGACTGTCCATATCGTGCCGGGTAGCGGTGGAGTCCAACACGTAGGATTCCAGCATGGTGTCAAATTTAATGCCGCGTAGGGTAATACCGTGATTGGCCAACACGCTGGCATCGTATTTCAAGTTCTGACCAACCTTGGCCTTGGCCTCATCTTCCAGCAGGGGCTTGAGCTGGTTTAACACCGCCTCCCTATCTAATTGCGCTGGCGCGCCCAAATAGTCGTGGGCAAGCGGCACATAGGCGGCTTTACCGACCTCTACCGCGAACGACACACCGACGATCCTGGCATCCATATAATTCAAACTGGTGGTCTCGGTATCAAAAGCAAACAGTTCAGCGGTCCGCAATTGCTCAATCCAGGCATCCAGCGCGGCCTGGTCGGTCACGATATCGTATTCGCCAACGACTTCTTGCGCGGGAGTCGATTCCTCCACGTCCCCTAATTGCTCTTCAATCCAGGACTTGAACTCTAACCGGGTGAACCAATCCAATAACAGCGCGCGGTTAGGTTCGCCGTTGCGTATCTGAGTCAAGTCCAGCGCCAGCTCTACATCAGTTTTTATCGTTGCCAGGGTGTAGGACAGGTAAGCCTTTTCCTTTTCCGCTTCGAGCTTCGTCGCCATGGTTTTGGCACCGCGAAACGCCAGCTCAGCCACCTTGTCCAGATTCGCATATATATCGTCCAGGCTGCCAAGGCCCTGCAACAGACCCAGGGCCGTTTTTTGCCCAACCCCCGCCACCCCGGGAATGTTGTCCACCTTATCGCCCATCAGTGCCAGGAAGTCGATGATGAGTCGGGGGGGAATACCAAACTTTTCCTCGACGCCCGCTTCGTCCATCAGCGTGTCAGTCATGGTGTTTACCAGCGTGGTGTGCCGGTCCACCAACTGCGCCATGTCCTTATCTCCGGTGGAGATGATTGTCGCCAGACCCAGCGCACTGGCCTGTCGCGCCAGCGTGCCGATAACATCATCGGCCTCAACACCCGGTTCACAAATAAAGGGCAGCCCCATGGCCTTCACAATTTCATGGATGGGCTCGATTTGCTCTCGTAATTCATCCGGCATGGGCGGGCGGTTGGCCTTGTAATCGGCGTACAGGTCGTCCCTGAACGTTTTGCCCTTGGCGTCGAAAACCACAGCCACGGGGCTGTCCGGATAATCTTTAAGAAGACGCCGCAGCATATTAATCACGCCTTTAACCGCGCCTGTTGCCTGGCCTTTGGAGGTAATAAGCGGGGGCAGGGCGTGGAAGGCCCGATAGACATAGGAAGATCCGTCAACAAGGATGATTGGCGCTGTGCCAGATGGTTGTTCCTCGGACATTTGCTTTGTCTCCCCCGCGATTGGGTCTGCCACCATTATTGGTTCCACCACACGCGGGCGGAGCGATATGTCACCTTCATTTTCGCCAAATCCAGGGGCGCTTTGAAAAAGCCGTGATAATCCCCCCTGGGGTTTATCAATACCACATTGGCACTGTGATCCACCTGGTAATCATCTCCCTGGCCTGGGGTCTTTCGAAAAGGGGTATTGAGGGCAGTGGCGAAGCGGTGAATATCCAGGAACTCTCCCGTCACGCCGATAAACTCGGGGTTAAAATAGGGCACATACTCGGCCAACACGGCGACGGTATCCCGGGCGGGGTCAACGCTCACCATCACCACCTGGGTGTCTTCGACCTCGGTGCCCTCAAGGGCCTGCATGAGATCACTCAAAAACGTCATGGTGGTCGGGCAAACATCCGGGCAGTGGGTAAAGCCGAAAAATACCAGGGTCCATTTGCCGGTAAATCGCTCTTTGGTAAAGGCCTCCCCACGATGGTCGGTTAGCGAAAAATCACCTATATTTCGCGGAGTATCGAACATATAAGCGCCGTTGATCTTCATTTCAGCGACGCTCATGACTCTCGGTTGTTGCACTCGGTACACGAAGCTGGCGACCACAAATAAAATGAAGGCCAGAACGATCGCCACCGTTACTTTTACGCCTCTACGCTGGTCGGCATCCAGATTACTTTTAGCTGACATCAGAGGGTGCTCACCGGAAAAATGTAGTGATCTATCAACATAATAAGAAATAGCGCCATCAGGTAGGTAATGGAGTATTTGAAGGTTTTAATCGGTGCATGTGGGTCTTTGTCCCTCAGCAGCTCAATCGCCCAGTAGAGAAACCCGCCACCCAGTAACACCGCGCCCGCCAGATACAGCGGGCCACTCATGCGCGTCGCGTAGGGCAGCAGGGTAATCACGAACATGATCAGGGTGTACAGCAGGATGTGCAGCTTGGTAAAGGCTACGCCGTGCGTCACCGGCAACATGGGAATGTCGACCAACGCATACTCCTCCCTGCGGTGAATGGCCAACGCCCAAAAATGCGGCGGTGTCCAGGCAAAAATAATAAGAACCAACAGCAGGGCGTGCCCGTGAATCTCGCCCGTTACTGCGACCCAACCCAGCAGCGGTGGCGCTGCGCCCGCCAGCCCACCAATGACGATATTTTGCGGCGTGGCACGCTTTAAAAACATGGTGTAGACAAACGCGTAACCCAAAAGCGACGCCAGCGTGAGCCAGGCGGTTAACTCATTCACCCAGATCAACAAAATGGCCATGCCCCCACCCCCGAAGACGAGGGCAAACAGCCCGGCCTGGCGATTGCTCACACGGCCCTGGGCTATTGGCCGGTTGCGTGTTCTGGCCATACGCAAATCCACCCGCTGATCGACCAGGTGGTTGATCGCCGCAGCCGCACCGGCACACATTGCGATCCCAAGATTACCCAATATCAAGGCGTTCAGGGGCACCATTCCCGGTACAGCCATAAACATGCCGATAGTAGAGGTGAGTATCATCAGCGCAACCACATTGGGCTTGGTCAGCTCTTTGTAATCGCGCCAGGTGGCTTTTTCTGCTGTGGGCATGACGCGCTTACTCACTGGAGTTCTTCAATAAAAACTTAAGGTCCGCAATGACATCCTTGTAGGGCACTGCGCTGTTGTAGTACATCATAATCCAACCCGCCGGATCTACCAGGTACCAGGTACTGGGGTCATGGATGTACTCGGAGAATAATTTTTCCCGACTTTCTCCAGACACGGTAAATGCCTTGAGGCCGCGTTGTTCACTGGCCAGATAATCGCTGAAGTTATCCGGGGTAGGGCGCTGATCACTCAGTTCAGCCACCTCAAATTGGGTGCGCGCCGGGTGAGTGTCACTGACATAAAAACGTCGGATGCGGCTTATCTCTTTGCCCATGGCCTGATGAATCTGGCGGGTGAGGTATAACAACTGTTCGCACTGGGTGTCGCAGCTGGCGCCACCGGGAATCAGGAAGGTCCACTGCGGCGCCAACTCGGCGAAGGCCATCACGGCGCCGTCGCGCTGTTCCAGATGACCATCATCCAGCAGGCGAGGCGGCTGGATCAGGGTACCGTGATTAACCGTGCCCAGAATGGCCACCAGATCGAGGTCGCCTTTGGCCACAAAATACCACAGCCAGGTGGCCGCCAACACGATGGTGACCGGAATTCCCACTATCGAGAGAAAGATTATCCGATTACCTTTTGTCTGCCCTTTGTTATCGATCAAGACTGCTTCCTCGTATCACCGGTCAGTACCTGCCACAAGTTACTGCTGCGCAGGATAAAGAGAATACCCAAAGCCACTGCCATGGCGAACCATTGCACCGCGTAGCCCTTGTGTTTCGCCGGACTGACGTTAACCACCTGCCAGTCTACCGTCAACGCCGCCCTGTGATCCGGGTCGATACGCACGGTGTAGGGAAATAATGGCGCGATGGTCACGCCCTCCACGGCCGATGCCAGCTTAGCCATCTCGATGGCCTGAATTCGCTTTGGCCAACCGGGCTCTAACGCCAGATCGGCCAACATATAGGGCGCTCCCGGCGCCACGTATACATGGCCGGTGAGGGCGACGGGGCCGACCACCTCGGGCACCCGGGGCAGACTTTGCCGCGAGGAATCCCCTGCTATCCATCCCCTGTTCACCAACACCATTTGCCCGCTACCGGCCAACTGCACGATGCCCAACACCTCGTAACCAAACTTGCCCTGATAGATGCGATTGTCCAGGAGGAAATAGTGGTCTGCTGCAAATTGTCCCTCCAGAGCCACCGGCAGGTACTTCAAACCCTCCACATCCTGCGAATCGAGCTCTCCCAGTGGCTGCGGTGGCAACAGCCGGCGCTGCTCCCACTGGCTGCCAATCGCAACCTTCTCTTCGGCGCGTTGCAGTTGCCATAGGCCAAGCCAAACCAGACCCGGCAATAACACCAGAGTCAGTGCTGTGGTACGCCACTCCAGATCGAGACGTAGCGAGCCAGCCCTGCCATTTGCCCCGGGTGTCACTGTCCCCCCGGGTTACCAGAGCAAGAAATGGCAAAAGGGCAACCTGACCCCGGAATTTCTGGTTTATACTGCAGCGGGAGAGTCACGGGAGATATCCATTGTTGAAAATTGTGATTGCGCTACTGTTACTGGCATTGATTGCCAGCCTGGCAAGCGGGTTTTACTTCCTGATGGTCGATCAGGGGGATAATACCAAGCGTCGCACCCTGCATTCCCTGGGCGTTCGGGTGAGCATTACTGTCGCCTTGATCGCCATCGTGATCTACGGTGTGGCCACCGGCCAGTTGGGCCACGGCACCCCCTGGGAAGCGGGTCCTAAACGCCCGCAAAGTTCCCAGGAGTAAAAACCCGGGGCCAGGCCTACAAAATATAGACAAACAGGAACAACATCACCCAAACCACGTCGACGAAGTGCCAGTACCAACTGGACGCCTCAAAGCCGAAGTGATCGTCGGTGGTGAAGTGCTGGTAGCGCACCGACCGGATCAACTGAACGAGCAACATGGTCATACCCATAAAGACGTGGAAGCCGTGAAACCCGGTTAACAAGAAGAACGTAGAGCCGTAGACGCCGGAGCTCAAGGTCAGGCCGAATTCGGCATAAGCCTCGTGATATTCCATGTACTGCAAGTACAAGAACACCATGGCAAGGGCGACACTGATAGCCAGCCAGCGGTTAAACTTGCTTTTGTTACCCGCCAGCAGGCCATTGTGCGCGATGTGCACGGTGACACTGGAGCTGAGCAGAATCACCGTGTTCCACATGGGCAGCCAAGCCCACCACACATGGGCATTGGCAAAGGCCATGCTCTTGTCGGCGCCGACAAAGCTACCGTTGTTGGCGAGAATTTGTGAGCCGGCACCACCGACGGCGTCTTGTGGCGTCGTGACCAGGGGCCAGGCATACTCAAAGCCCTCCCACAGCAGGTGGCTCATGCGGCCACCGTCGCCCTCGCCGCCCAGCCAGGGGCCCGCCAGGTTGCGCACATAGAACAACACACCAAAGAAGCAGAAAAAGAACATCACTTCGGAAAAGATAAACCAGAACATGCCCAGCACGTAGGAGTGTTTTACCTGCGCACTGTTCATGCCCGCGCGATTTTCAATTACCGCCGTGCGAAACCAGGCGAACAGGGTGGCCACGAACACAAACAGGCCAGCCAGGAACATCGACCAGGAGTTGGTCGCCACGTCCGGGTCGCCAAATGTCATATCGTTCAACACGCTTGAGGCACCGTAGATGCCCAGTATCAGACCAATAGCGGCACATATTGCCAGCCTGCTTTTTGCGGGCACGTAGTACTTTTCGTACTCTGTGGACGTCTGACTTGTCATTTTGTCTCTCCGTTATTTTTACCCCCGGCCTACGGCCTGGGTATCAGCGTGCAGCAACCGCGCTACTCGCCATATCTGTTACATCAAAAATGGTATAGGACAGTGTGATGGTCTTGATATCCCGTGGCAAATCCTGGTCGATAATAAACTGTAGCGGCAGCTCCGCCGAACTCTCGCCCTCCAGAGGCTGCTGGTTAAAGCAGAAGCACTCCGTCTTATGAAAGTAGGCCGCTGCGCGGGCCGGAGAGACGCTCGGTATCGCTTGCGCAATCATCGCCTCGGGCGTGGGATTTCTGGCGAAAAATACGGTGTCGTTTACCGCGCCAGGATGCACCTTCATGAGCTTGACCGTAGGGCCAAACTCCCAGGGCATGCCGGCGTTATTGGACGTCAGAAACTGGATCTTGATTTCGCGGCTGGTATCCACTTCAACATCGACTGAGATATACGCCTCGCCGTTGGTCTTACCATTAATACCCAGTACATCACACAGCACATTGTACAGTGGCACCATAACCACAAAAACAAACGCGAACATCGCCACCGTTACCACGACCAATTTGGCCGCGGTGTCGGTGGTTGGATTGTCGCTCAGTTGAAACATGGCCCGCTCTTCACTTCACCGCGGGCGGAGTTTCAAACGTGTGATAGGGCGCCGGGGTGGGAAGTGTCCACTCCAGGCCTTCCGCCCCTTCCCAGGTCTTCTCTTCACTGGTGGGCGTACCGGACCGAATGGTCGCAATCACGTTATACAAAAACAGTATCTGTGATGCCCCGTAAATGAAGGCGCCGATGCTGGACAACATGTTGAAGTCGGCAAATTGCAGGGCATAGTCCGGAATACGCCGAGGCATACCCGCCAAGCCCACAAAATGCTGGGGGAAGAAAGCCAGGTTGAAGCCGATAAACGAGATCCAGAAATGCATCTGGCCCATTTTCTCGTTGTACATGCGGCCACACCACTTCGGCAACCAGTAGTATATCGCCGCCGACATGCTGAAAATCGCACCCGCCACCATCACATAGTGAAAGTGGGCCACGACAAAATAGCTGTCGTGGTACTGGAAGTCAGCCGGCGCGATAGAGAGCATCAAACCGGTGAAACCGCCGATGGTGAACAGGATCAGGAAGCCCAGTGAGAACATCATAGGCGTCTCGAAGGTGAGCGCACCGCGCCACATGGTGGTGACCCAGTTAAACACCTTCACCCCGGTCGGTACGGCGATGAGCATGGTGGCGTACATGAAGAACAATTCTCCCGCCACCGGCATACCCACGGTATACATATGGTGTGCCCACACGATAAACGACAGGAAGGCGATAGACGCCGTGGCATAGACCATGGAGTCATAGCCGAACAAGGGCTTGCGCGAGAAGGTCGGAATAATCTGCGACACCACGCCAAAGGCCGGAAGAATGATGATGTAGACCTCGGGGTGACCGAAGAACCAGAATATGTGCTGGAATAACACCGGATCGCCGCCGCCAGCGGCGGAGAAGAAGCTGGTGCCAAAATGCACATCCATCAGCATCATGGTGACCGCGCCCGCCAGCACTGGCATAACCGCCACCAACAGGAACGCGGTAATCAGCCAGGTCCACACAAACAGTGGCATCTTCATGTAGGTCATACCCGGCGCCCGCATATTCATCACCGTGGCGATGATATTAATCGAACCCATGATGGACGATACGCCCAGCAGGTGAATCGAGAAGATGAAAAACGTCACAGACGGCGCCGCGTAGGTGGTAGATAGCGGGGCGTAGAACGTCCAACCGGCTGCCGGTGCGCCACCTTCCATGAACAAGGTCGATGCCAACAACGCGAAAGTGGGGGGCAATATCCAGAAGCTTAGGTTATTCATCCGCGGCAGGGCCATATCCGGCGCCCCAATCATCATCGGGATCAACCAGTTAGCCAGGCCAACGAAAGAGGGCATAATCGCCCCGAACACCATGACCAGGCCGTGCATAGTGGTCATTTGGTTGAAAAAGGCAGGCTCTATCAATTGCATGCCGGGCTGGAACAGCTCGGCGCGAATAATCATGGCAAATGCGCCGCCCAGAATAAACATGGAAAACGAGAACCACAGGTACATGGTTCCGATATCTTTGTGGTTGGTGGTGGTTATCCACCGAAGCGGGCCCTTGGCGGGTCCGTGATGATGATCGCCCATCGTTAACTCCTCCAATTAGCCTTTTTTGTAGTTGAAGACATCTATGGGCTGAACCAAATCGCCCATATTGTTGCCAAATGCGTTGCGTTGGTAAGTAATTACCGCAGCCATGTCGACATCGTTGAGCTGGCCGCCGAAGGCCTGCATCGCAGTGCCGGGAACGCCATTGATACCCACATCCAAATGTCCACCAACATCGCCGGTAGCGACCGCACTGCCCGCTATCGCTTTACCCAGGCCGCCCTCACCGGCGGCACCGTGGCAAGCCAGGCAGCTGCGGTCGTAAACGGCCTTGCCACGGGTAACCAGTTCGTCCAGGGTAAATGTCTGATCCATCAGCGCCTTGACCTGCACCGCGTCGCTCTGTTTGGCGAGCAGCCATTTCTGGTACTCCTCACGGCTGACGACATTCACAACAATCGGCATAAACCCGTGGTCCTTGCCACACAGTTCAGCACACTGACCGCGGTAAATGCCCTCTTCGGTGGGCAGAGTCCAGGCCTCGTTGATGAAACCGGGGATGGCATCTTTCTTCACCGCCAGCTCGGGAACCCACCAGGAGTGAAGAACGTCGTTGGCCGTTACCAGCAGGCGAACCTTGGCGTTCACCGGTATGACAACGGGCTCGTCCACTTCGAGCAGGTAGTGCTCGCCCTTGGGTTCGGTATTGTTGATTTCGCTTTGCGGAGTTAGCAAGTTGCTGAAAAACATAACATTTTCGCCGTCTTCCACCAGGTATTCGTATTTCCACTTCCACTGATAGCCGGTGATCATAATGTCTATCTCGGCTTCGTCAAAGTTATAGACGTCCAGCAGGGTCTTGGTGGCCGGCACCGCCATGCCGATCAAAATGATGAAGGGAACGACCGTCCAGGCTATCTCGACCGAGGTGCTCTCATGGAACGTCGAGGCCGTAACACCGCGCGATTTCCTGTGGTAGTAGATGGAGTAAAACATCACCCCGAAAACCAACAGTCCAATAATGACGCTGATCCAGAGAATAAGCATGTGCAGGTCATAAATATCCTGCCCTACCTGGGTCACACTAACCGGCATGTTCAGTTGATTCATCTTCGAATCATCGGCCCAGGCTCCCGTGCTCGCCAAACTCAATAGCATCAGCACAGGACCAAGCGCCAGCTGATATAGCCGCTTCGCTTTAAAACACATATGCTGTGTCTCCATTTAATTTATTCATATGTCCCCCAGCTTACATTTTTTCGCAAGTGCTGTGACAATAATAGTCGATCACAGCGACAAAACGGCGCGCATTATAGCGAAAGTAGCGAACAAAAAACACCACGCCGCTGTTTTTGTGGGGCTGAACATAACCGTGGCCCGCGCACCCGGCAACAGCACAATATTTGGCTAATATGAATCAAATCAACCACAAAATATGGGGTATTGCCTGGCCGGCAATCTTGTCTAACATCTCCATCCCGCTGCTGGGCTTGGTCGACGCGGCAATATTGGGCCACCTGGGCAGCACCCAATATTTGGGGGCAGTCGCCATAGGCGGGGCGCTTTTGTCCTTTTTATACTGGGGCTTCAGTTTTTTGCGCATGGGCACCACCGGCCTGGTAGCCAAGGCCATGGGAGCCGGCAATGAGCTGGGCGCCACCCTGATATTGGCCCAATCAAGCCTACTGGCGCTCGCGCTGGCACTGGCCGTGATCGCACTTCATCCCCTGTGGCTGGGTCTGGGGTTTACCCTGATGTCAGCGCAGGCCGGGATCAGCTTGCTGGCGGAGAGTTACGCGACCATCCGAATCGGCAGCGCACCAGCCGTGTTGGTCACCTATGCGATCGTGGGGTGGTTTATTGGTCGCCAGAATACGCGCTGGCCTATGGTCATTGTGATAATCACCAATGCGCTCAACATTGCGCTGGATTTCCTGTTCATTATCGAACTGCAAATGTTCAGCGACGGCGCTGCCATCGCCACCGTGATTGCAGAGTACACCGGCTGTGCGCTGGCGCTGTACGGGGTGTGGCGAACGCTGCCGATGGCGCCGGACAGGGCTTTTTACGCACAGCTCAAACGTTGGTCCGCCTACCAACAATTACTGCGCAGCAACACTAGCCTGTTTGTGCGCACCATGTGTCTGTTGTTCAGTTTTGCTTTTTTTGTCGCCATGGGGGATAAGCTCGGCAGCGACGTTTTGGCAGCCAACACGCTTATGATGCAGCTGGTGCTGATGGCGGCCTATGGTATGGACGGCTTCGCCTTCGCCGCAGAGGCATTGACGGGAACGAGACTGGGGGCCAGGGACCTCCCGGGATTTTACCAAGCCGTACGCTACTGCAGTTGGTGGTGCGCGGTTTCGGCGCTGTTCATGAGCTTGTTCTTCGCGCTGTTCCACCCGCTTCTGTTTGCCCTGTTAACCGATATAACCACAGTCAAGGCACTGCTTGGCCAATACCTGCCCTGGCTAGTTATACTGCCGATTATCGCGGCGCCAAGCTACCTGCTCGACGGTGTTTTCATTGGCAGTACCGAAACCCGCTACATGATGGTCACCATGTTATTCAGCGTTTTCGCGATCTACCTGCCGCTGTGGTTTGCAACCCGCGAACTGGGTAACCACGGCCTGTGGTTTGCCTTCACCGTCTTTAACGGCGCCAGAGGCCTGTCGCTCTACATTTGCTATATCCAGATAAGCAGGCGCGGCGCCTGGCTGGACGCTGCCAAAATTTGATGTGTGCGAAATACCGCCAATGGTCTAGCCTTAGATAGGCACCACCCCTCAAAAGGCAAAACTTGGTCGTGTCGCCATGTCTCATACACCAGACATCAAGGAATCCATAGTCGCCGCGATCGCGTATGAGCGCCAAAGCAATCAGTTTCACAAGCAATTGACAATCCTGCTGCCACAACTGAAAGAAAAGCTCGTTTTACCCGATGAGGATCCGGTATCGGCCCTGATCGAATTTACCGTCAGCTATATCGAAAGTGTGCCCGGCTCTATCAACCTGGTTACCACCGTTAGCAAGCGGCTGGGCTTTTATCGCTACGCCGCGCCGTTCCTGCATATTGCAGAGGATTTCTTTATCCAGGACCTGGCCGCCGAAATCGGCCTGGAGGCGTTGCTGGACGAGGCATTTTTGGCCCACCGCCTGTTGGAGGAACTAAATGATCACTACATCCGGCATCTGGGGCAACCCCTGTTACCGGTGGATATGACCGAGGCGAACATCATCGTTCATCATCTGCTGGGGGATACTCTCGCCTCTCGCCTGGAAGCGCTGGTGCAGTTCGCCGCAAAGCGACTGCTGGATAAAGAAGCCGTGTGGGATAAAGTCCGCGCCCTGCCTGGCAGCAGTGACGTGATCGGGTTTACCGGCAGCCAGAGCGATGCCAATCGCCAGATAAGAATTCGCACGGGAGTGCTGTAGCGAATCAAATACCGCTAGGATTTCGCGGTGGGGTCAATCAGGGTAATCACTTCCGCCTCCGTTTCAACTCTTCTGGCGGCTCCGCGGCTTACCCGCGTTGGCACCTCCTGCACCGACCCGCCATCAGTGGGTCTGGCCTCATTAAAACCACAGGCAACACATTCGCGGAAATCGGTTTCCAGATCGACAATAATTTTGTCCATTGCACCACAGCGCGGACAAACCGCTCCGGCAATAAATCGTCGCTTGCTCACCCCGTCTTTCTCCATCGATCGGCATCAATCATCATCCAGCACTCTCTTTCTCCGGGCCGACACGGCCAAAATACTGGCGAGTCTTGCCCCGGCGGTTTATTGTAGCAAGTTACGACCAGCGACAGGATCAGAAAGACCATGAATCACACTGCAAGCAACATACGCGATTTTGGCGGCCACTCTCCCGCTCTGGGTAAACGCGTATTCGTCGACCCCTCCGCAGTAGTACTGGGCGATGTCGCCCTGGGCGACGATGTATCCGTATGGCCTCAGGTCGCTATCCGCGGCGACATGCATAGCATTCGCATCGGCGCGCGAACCAGCGTGCAGGACGGCAGTGTGCTGCACATTACCCACGCCGGACCCTACAACGAGGGTGGCTGGCCGTTGATCATCGGCGACGATGTGACCATAGGGCACAATGCAACGCTACACGGCTGCACCATAGGCAACCGCGTGTTGGTGGGTATGGGGGCGACTGTAATGGATGGCGCAGTGGTGGAGGACAATGTGGTTATCGCAGCCGGCGCACTGGTCACCCCGGGTAAAAAACTGCCTGGAGGCTTTCTCTACGGCGGGCGACCCGCCAGGGAAATGCGCGCATTATCTGCCGGGGAAATGGATTATTTTTGCTACAGCGCGACCAACTACGTCAAACTTAAGGATCAGCATATCGCCGAATTAGCGACGGACTGAGCAGTCTTACCCACATTCCCGTCGCGAAGGTGCCCGCTCACGCCGCGGCCAGCACCGTTCTGAGTTGATTAATCACTGGCCGGGTTTCGGGTCGCACCTTATTCCACAGATAAAATGACTGCGCCGCTTGCTCTACCAGCATGCCCAGCCCATCGGCGACAGCCCAGGCCGCATGCAGGGCAGCCCAGCGCATAAAAACGGTGGGCTCCGCGCCGTACACCATGTCATAACAGCAGCTGTGATCGGTGAGTAGCGAACTTGGCAGGTCGGGCATGTCCCCGGTCAATCCCGCACTGGTGCCATTGATGATTAAATCGAATTGGCGCGAACCAATCAGGGAGTAGGCGCCGCCCTCAATCGTTCCCAAATCGGAAAACTCCGCCGCCAGCTGCGCGGCTCGCTCCGCGGTGCGGTTTACCACCAACAGTTCACAGGGGCTCTCCCGCAATATCGGCTCCAATATTCCCCTGACGGCGCCGCCGGCACCCAGCACCAACACCCGCAAATCCCGCAACACCCAACCGAGGTTGGCAACCATGTCGCTCACCAGACCTATGCCGTCAGTATTATCTCCGATGAATCCACCGCCGGGCAGAGGCGAGAGAGTATTCGCTGCGCCCGCGCGCTTCGCCCTATCACTAAGCTGCTCGGCCAATTCGAAAGCCTCGCGCTTAAATGGCACGGTGACATTCAAGCCGGCGCCACCACCGGCGAAGAAATTTTGCGCGGCCTCGGCAAAGCCATTGCGCTCTACCCGCACCGCGCGATACTGTAATTGCCTGTCACACTGCGCGGCAAACGCGGCATGAATTAGCGGTGACTTGCTGTGTTTTATCGGATTGCCAAAGACGGCGTACTTCTTACTCTGGGTCATTGCTTGCGCTTCCAGCTTGAGCTTCGGCCAACCAATCCCGGCCCTGCAGATAGTATTGGGTCAGCTCATTTTCGGTAGATCCCGGCTCGGGATGGTAGTCGTACTGCCAGCGAACGAGCGGGGGCATGGACATTAAAATTGCCTCGGTACGGCCATTCGATTGCAATCCAAACAGCGTCCCTCTATCGAAGACCAGGTTGAACTCCACATATCGTCCGCGCCGGTACAATTGAAACTGGCGTTCGCGACCGGTATAGGGGGTATTTTTGCGGCGCTTTACAATAGGGCGATATGCGTCGAGATAGGAATCTCCCACCGATTGCATAAACGCAAAACAGGTCTCAAAATCCCAGCTATTGAGGTCATCAAAAAATAGCCCGCCTATACCCCGGGGCTCCTGACGATGTGGGAGATAAAAATAATCATCGCACCAGGCCTTATAGCGGGGGTAAACATCCTCGCCGAATGGTGCGCAGGCCTCCGCCGCAGCCCTGTGCCAGCTAACACAATCCTCTCGGTTACCGTAGTAGGGCGTCAGGTCGTAGCCCCCGCCAAACCACCACACGTCTTCCTCGCCCTCGCGCTGCGCGACAAACAGGCGCACGTTGGCGTGAGACGTAGGAACATAGGGATTGCGCGGATGAACTACCAGGGAAACACCGATGGCCTGATAACTACAGCCCGCCAACTCTGGTCTGGCGGCACTGGCGGAGGCCGGTAGCTCGGCTCCCTTCACGTGGGAAAAATTGACTCCGGCGCTTTCAAAAACAGCGCCCTCTCGCAGCACACAACTGCGCCCGCCGCCGCCCTCGGGACGCTGCCATTCATCGACAATAAACGGCGCTTCGCCATCTTCTTCCGTCAGGGCGTCACAAATACGCGCCTGCAGGGCAAGAAGATAAGACCTGACATGCTCAACTTGCATTAATGCCTTACTCTACGACTCTAACGGCGCCGCATTATACGCCTAGCGGCATACAATGCTAGCGGCGGCCATCAGGCGCGCACAATTTGATCACTTTCCAGATGCTTGATGACCGTGGGTCTGCGGGCGCCACTCACCGCCCCCGGCACGATGTCGTCCAGGCGCTCGCCAAAATAACGTCGCACCTGAAACGCATGCACCGCCGCCTGACTGCCGGCAGGATTAGCGGAAGTGGACACCATTACCCCCTGCCAACTGCGGCACAGGGCGCTCACCACCGGATGCGCACTTACCCGCACAGCAACAGTGTCATGGTCGCCGTGAATCCAGTTGGGAACGCGGTCGCGGTGGGGAATCAACCAGGTGGTGGGGCCGGGCCAGGACAAGCTGAGCCTGGCCCGTTGGCCGCCCGGCAGGTCTTGCAACAACCACTCGAACTGGGACTCTTGCCCCGCAACTAAAATGAGCCCCTTGCCTAGGTCGCGCCGCTTCAAATTCAACAGCCGGGAGACTGCCTCTTCGTCAAATGGGTCGCAGCTCAATCCCCACACGGCTTCCGTTGGACAGGCGATGACGCCGCCTCCATGCAGTGCGGAAACTCCTCGCCTGATGGAGAGGGTTTGCATGTTAGCGGTTTAAGGATTCCTGCAAGGCGGCATCCTTGGCGACAATCGTGGCTGCGTTAGCGGCCCGTTCAGCGCGCAATTTTTGCGCTGCCTCGGGATCGGCCACCGCCAGAATTTGCGCCGCCAGGTAAGCGGCATTTTTCGCACCTGCCTTGCCGATAGCAACGGTTGCCACCGGAATACCCGCCGGCATCTGCACGGTGGAGAGCAGGGCATCCAAGCCATCCATGGATGCGTTTATGGGAATACCGATGACCGGCTTAATCGTGGTCGCCGCCACCGCTCCCGCCAGATGAGCGGCCATACCCGCCGCCGCGATAAACACCGCACAACCTCTCTCATCGGCATCTTCGACAAAGTCCTTGGTGATCTGCGGCGTGCGGTGAGCCGAGGTAATACGCGCCTCGAATGGGATATCGAGTGACCGCAACACATCGAAACACGCTTCCATAACCGGCAGATCCGAATCCGAACCCATGACGATCGCAACAAATGGCTTGCTCATTAATACTCTCCAGCTAGGGCTGTTGCAGGCTTGTCTGCCTGCCCGTAAAAGGGCGCGAGATTAAAGCAACTACGGCTGAGCACGTCAAGCGTGAATGTAACCGCCGGCACAGCGGAAAATCCGGCCTTCGAGCTCAAGCACCGATAATGCCGCCATCACTGTGGCCACGGGTAGGGCGCTGCCTTGCACCAGTTCTGCCACGGTGACTACTTCATAGCCGATCATAGCAAAAATTTCTCCCGGCCCACCCGCGGGCAGCTCAGCCACCGTTGAATCGTGGCGACACAGGCCCTGCTGCAGGGTGTATAGCGGCCCCAACTCATCCAGAATATCTTGCACGCTTTCAACCATCTTGGCGCCATCGCGTATCAGCCGCAGACATCCTCGACCCGCTTCGTGGAACATCGACCATGGCAGGGCGAATACCTCACGGCCCTGCTCCAATGCCGTACCCGCCGTGATCAGGGAGCCGCTGGGTAGTGCTGCCTCTACCACCAGTACACCCAGCGACAAACCACTCAGAATTCGATTGCGCCGGGGAAATCGATAGCGCTCAGGCTGACATCCCGGCGGATACTCGGTCACCAAACACCCCGTCGCCAGGAGTTCTGTCGCCAGTGTTTTGTGCCTGGCCGGGTAGATAACGTCTATTCCTGTGGCCATAACCGCGATACTGCTACCCCCGGCCGCCAGCGCCGCGCGGTGAGCTTCGGCATCGATACCCAGGGCTAGACCACTGCAAATATGCAAACCCGCGTCCACCAACTGGCCACTCAGGCTACGCGCAGCGCGACAGCCGGCCGGGCTGGCCTTGCGGGCGCCCACCACCGCCAGTTGTGCCTCCTGCAATACGACGGCATTGCCTCGCACATAGAGCAGTGGCGGCGGATCGTAGATCGTGCGGAGCAGGGCGGGATAGCCCGGGTCAGTGACAGGCAATATATCGGCGCCTACTTTAGCGAGGGACTCCAACTGCGCTTCAATATCGACCGACCCGGGGGAGTTCGAGGACTGCAGCGTCCTCTGCGCCACCACAATGACTTCCCTTGAGATGCCCAGGGAGCGCCACTCATTAACGGGGTTCGAGTTCCAGAACGCCTGGGGATTGCCGTAATGCAGGAACAGGCGGGTTAGCAGGGCGTCGCTTAAGCCGGGAATGCTGTGCAGCTTCAGGCACAGTCGGGTATCGGAGTCGTTCATACATCATCCTTGACGTCATTAGTTTGGCAACAGAAGTCGCTTCCTGCGACCTCCTCCGGTTACTCCATTGCTGCCTGGCAGTTAGGGGTTTTTAACCTTATCCAGGATTTTTAGGGGCCGATTCGTTTTCAGCACAATGCCATAGCTGGCTTTTTCAAACACCTCAAACACCATCAGCAAGCCCGCTCGCACGTCGGGTAATGCCACGTTATCGCCGGCAATCTGATCGTGCACAATCAGTCCTGTTTGATAAATTGCCAGCACATGCCCCACTTCAAGGCCATTGCGCTCGCCTTTGTTGAGCACCACGATGTCCCAGGCGCCAATCTGGCTGACACCGCCATCTATGGCAATCATGAACCCGTCATCTAAATCAACCTCCGGCGCCCGGGGATGAAACGTTGCGTCCAAAATCCTCTCTTCATTGGGCAGCAGGCGGTCGGTAATTCTCACCTCTTCCGCGACCCGGATAATCTCCAGTTCAACTATCTCGTCGCGGTTGCTACTGAGCAATTGTGCGTTGCCTATGGCCTGGGCCTGGTAGCCCAGAATTTCACTGGTGAGAGGGTCCCGATAGATCTCGCCGGACCGGAAAATCCCATAGGCGCGCTCACCGTCGGGAAAGGGGCCTCGTCCGAAGATGCGATCGCCAGGCGCGCTAAGCAAATGCCCCTGGGCTCCAGCGACCACGTAGGCCGAATTGGCTATCTCTTGCGCCCCCAGAATTCGATGGCGAAGCAGAAAAGCACCGATTTCATCCAACGGTATGATGGGGATAGCCAAATCCAGCGGTGAAACACGCATATAGGGGGTGAGTTTCACATCGCGCCCCCGCTTGAGGCGCAAACGCGGTTGGCCGTCCACCCAAACCAGATACAGTTCATCCCCGGGGTATATCAGGTGTGGATTGTCTATTTGAGGATTCACATCCCACAGTTGTGGCCACAACCAGGGCTCGGCCAGATACATGCCCGAGATGCCCCACAGGGTATCGCCTTTCTTCACAATATAGGTTTCGGGTGCTTTCTCGTTTAGCTCCACTGCTGCGTAGATCCAGCCGCTGAACAGCAGTGACATCAACAACAGGCACACCGAGATTGTTTTTATTTTCATTTTATTGTTCCTGCTTGGCCTTTATAGGGTTTTGCGCCCGCATATTCCCCTGCTTAGTGCCGTAATATAGGCATGGCGGACTCACAAGCTATATAATACACACAGTGTGCTGCGGCGAATCAACGCTGGCAAGCCCTAATGTTAAAATTCACGCAGCTCGAACATGCGCTTTTTGACCACTTTTAAGAGCAAAACGAAGCAATGGCAGTACTCCAAATACTGGAATTTCCGGACCCTAGATTGCGCACCAAAGCGAAGCCGGTACGCGAGGTTACCGCGTCCCTGCGCACTCTTATTGACGATATGTTGGAGACCATGTATGCCGCTCCGGGCATAGGGTTGGCGGCCACCCAAGTAAATGTTCACCAACGTCTGTTGCTCATCGATATCTCGGAAAACGGCAGTGATCCCCAGGTTTTTATCAATCCGGAAATCACCATTTTGGACCCTGAATTGGGCGAGTACGACGAGGGCTGCCTGTCCGTTCCGGGGTACTATGAGACGATACATCGGCCAAAACGTATATCGGTCACTTTTCTGGATCGCGAGGGCCAGAGCCGCACTCGCGAATTGGATGGCCTGCTTGCCATCTGTCTACAGCACGAAGTCGATCACCTGGATGGTAAGCTGTTCGTCGACTACCTCTCCCCCCTAAAACGCCAGCGAATTCGAAAAAAGCTGGAGAAAGACCAGCGCAGCCGGGCCTGACCAGGGGTGAGTTCCCACGCACTCCGAATCATATTCGCCGGCACGCCCGAGTTCGCCGCCGTCCACCTCAATAGCCTGCTACACAGTCAACATCAGGTAGCCGCGGTGTACACCCAGCCGGATCGCCCGGCCGGTCGCGGCAAAAAACTGCACGCCAGTCCCGTCAAACAAATAGCACTGGCAGCCAATGTGCCGATTCTTCAACCACCAAGCCTGAAAGACGCCCTTGTACAACAGGAATTGGCTGGATTCGGCGCCGACCTGATGATTGTGGTCGCATACGGTCTCATCTTGCCTGGCGAGGTTCTGGCAGCGCCGCCCTTGGGTTGTCTCAACGTGCACGCCTCGCTGCTGCCTCGCTGGCGCGGTGCCGCGCCGATTCAGCGGGCGATTGAAGCAGGTGATGAGGAATCCGGCATAACCATAATGCAAATGGACGAGGGCCTGGACACCGGCAGGATGTTAGCCCGCGCCAGCTGCCCCATTGATCTGAACACCACCGCGGCACATTTACATGACGCCCTGGCAGAGTTGGGTAAGTCATTATTACTGGAAGTACTCGATAGCCTGCCGGAACGGCAAAAATCAGGGTGGGATCAAGACGACAAGCTGGCGACCTATGCCGCCAAAATTAAAAAGTCTGAAGCGCAAATCGACTGGTGCGACGATGCGCGGGCACTGGCACGTAAAATTCGGGCATTTAACCCTTTTCCTATCAGTTATACTTTTTTGGCCGAAGAACGGTTGAAAATACACGCCGCAACTGCCACCGGAGACGAGGCGCCAACATCACCCCCGGGCACGATCCTCCGGGCGGATCAGGGGGGTATCCTGGTCGCCTGCGGGATGGGTCAACTCTGCATAGCCCAACTGCAACTGCCAGGCGGCAAAACCCTGAGCGCCGGGCAACTGCTGAACGCAAAGAGCGCGCTGTTTACACCCGGTGTCACGTTGGGGCGACCCTTGTCAGGCGCGGGGTCGAGTTAGTGCCAATCGATGTCCGCGCCGCTGCCGCACTGGCTCTGGCACCTGTGCTGGCAGGCAAATCCTTGAACCAGGTACTGCCGCCTATGCTGGAGCGGGTGGCATCGCGCGACCGCGGCCTGCTGCAACAACTGTGCTACGGAACCTTGCGCCACTACCCCAAGCTGCAAGCGGAGTTGAGCCAGTTGCTGACCCGACCACTGCGGGATAAAGATCGCGATATCAGGGCCCTATTGCTGATTGGCCTGTATCAACTGGGCGCGACTCGCGTGCCGGATCACGCCGCGGTCTCGGCAACCGTTGACGCCATTCGCGAACTGAAGAAGCCCTGGGCGAAGGGCTTGACCAACGCGATATTGCGCCGCTATCTACGCGAACGAGATGCGCTGGCACAAAACCTGGACGAGGCGGCAACCGCCGCCCACCCGCTGTGGCTATTTAACAAGCTGAACAAGCAATGGTCCGGCGCAGCCCCGGGAATTTTCGCTGCGGGCAACGAACAAGCGCCCATGACCCTGAGAGTGAACCGGGCCAAATTCAGTCGGGATTCCTATCTGGCGCAACTCGCCGCTGCCGGCATCGCATCTAGCCCCGGGGACATTGGTGAGCAGGCAATTGTGCTGCAGCTCCCGGTGGACGTCGCCGATTTGCCCGGCTTCGAGGCCGGCGCAGCCAGTGTTCAGGATGAGGCTGCTCAAATGGCTGCCCCTTTGCTCGGTGTGCAGGCAGGGGAGAGAGTGCTGGACGCCTGCTGCGCTCCCGGTGGCAAGACCTGCCATCTGTTGGAGTTGCTGGAGGGACGCTGTGAGCTGGTGGCTATGGATATTGATAGTGAGCGACTGGCAAGGGTGGAGGATAATCTGCACCGCCTCGGACTTTCCGCCCAACTGCTGGTAGGCGACGCCACCGCGCCCCCGGAAATTCTGCAAGCGGCCAGTTTCGACCGGATATTGGTCGATGCGCCCTGCTCGGCAACCGGCGTTATACGCCGCCACCCGGATGTTAAGCTACTGCGCAGGGAAAGCGATATCCCGCAGCTGGCCGACCAACAGCTAGCCATACTGCGAGGCCTCTGGCCATTGTTAAAGCCCGGCGGCAGCCTACTCTATGCCACCTGCTCAATCCTGGCCGAAGAGAATAGTCGGGTTATCGACAAGTTCCTGCAACAGGGAAACGATGTCAGCCTGCATATCCCTGAGCAACCCTGGGGGCAACTGTGCACTCACGGTCGCCAGCTGTTGCCAGATATTCACGGTCCAGATGGATTATTCTACGCCCTGTTATGCAAAGCACCGCGAGCCGCGTTGCCATCACATTGTGCATAATTTCCCGTAGCAAGTACTTACAATTGAGCATCGATTTCTTTATGGTGGATGTCTCCTTTACCAAGTTTTTCGGCCCATGAAAATCATAATTCTAGGCGCAGGTCAGGTAGGTGGCACACTGGCCGAACACCTGGCAAACGAACAAAACGATATCACCGTCGTGGACATCGATGGGGACAAACTCCGGGCCCTGCAGGACAAACTCGATATCGGTACCGTGGCGGGTGAAGCGTCCCATCCCGCTGTTCTTTACAAAGCCGGCGCAGAAGATGCCGATATGATAATTGCCGTCACCAACAGTGACGAAATTAATATGATGGCGTGTCAGGTCGCACATACGCTGTTCAATACGCCCACAAAAATATCTCGGGTGCGCTCTCCCGGCTACCTCAGCTATCAGGAGCAATTGTTCGGCAATGCAAATATTCCGGTCGATGTCATCATCGGCCCCGAGCAACTGGTGACTAAAAATATCCGCCAGCTAATTTCCAATCCGGGTGCGCTGCAAGTCTTGGATTTTGCCGATGGGCGGGTACAGTTGGTGGCGGTAAAAGCATTCTATGGCGGCCCGATTGTCGGCCACGAATTGCAGGAGCTGCGAAAACATCTGCCCAATACTGACACCCGCGTCGCGGCAATTTTCCGTCAGGATCGTTCCATAGTCCCTTTGGGCAACACCGTTATCGAGGCAGATGACGAGGTATTTTTTATCGCGGCGAAGGAAAATATTCGCAGGGTGATGGCCGAATTGCGCAAAGCCGACAAACCCTACAAGCGCGTGATGATTGCGGGGGGCGGAAATATCGGCGCGACCCTGGCACAAACCATTGAAGATCAGTATCAAGTCAAGGTAATAGAAATCTCGTATTCCCGCTGCCGGATTCTGTCAGAGCGACTGAAGCACACTATCGTCCTACACGGCAGTGCCTCTGAGCCAGCACTGTTAACCGCAGAAAATGTAGAGTCGACAGATGTCTTCTGCGCGCTGACCAATAACGATGAATCCAATATCATGATGTCCATGCTGGCCAAACGGCTGGGGGCTAAAAAAGTCATTACCCTCATCACCAACCCCGCCTATGCCGATCTGGTAGGCGACGAAATCGATATCTCCATTTCCCCGCCGCAAATAACGATAGGCAGCGTGCTGGCACACGTGCGCCGCGGCGACATTAGTACCGCGCATCCGCTGCGGCGCGGCGCGGCTGAGGCCATCGAGGTAACCGCGCACGGTGACGCCTACTCCTCCAAAGTTGTGGGCCGGCGGCTGGATGAAATTGATATGCCCGAAGGCGTTACCATCGGCGCCATCGTGCGCAAAGATGAAGTCCTTATTGCGCATAGTCATGTGGTAGTTGAGACCGACGACCACGTCATTTTGTTTCTCGTGGATCGCAAGAAAATCTCGGCTGTGGAAAAATTGTTTGCCGTAGGCTTCGGGTTTTTCTCCTAGGAAAGCTGCATGCACCTGTCCATATCATTTCGAATCCTCGGCCTACTGCTCATGCTCTTCAGCAGCTCCATGACGGCACCGTTGATGATGGCATTGCTGGCAGATGACAACACCGTCACGGGCTTTCTCTCGGCACTGTGTATTTGTTTCGTGTCGGGCCTGGCTATTTGGCTGCCCACTCGCGGCGCGCGACACGACCTCCGGATTCGCGATGGCTTTCTAATTACCTCGCTTTTTTGGATCGTGCTGGGGCTGTTTGGCGCGCTGCCATTCGCACTGACGGACTCGCTTCATTTGTCGCCCATGGAGTCGATTTTCGAATCCATCTCGGGCCTGACCACAACCGGCGCAACCGTTATTGTAGGCCTGGATCACTTGCCCCAATCGATACTGCTGTATCGCCAGTTACTGCAGTGGATGGGCGGCATCGGAATCGTGGTTGTGGCGGTTGCCGTATTGCCCCTGCTAGGTATTGGCGGCATGCAACTGTATCGAGCGGAGACGCCAGGACCCTCCAAAGACAGCAAGCTCACACCCCGTATCGCCGGCACCGCTAAGGCGCTTTTTTCGATTTATGTCGGCCTGACGGTGGCCTGCGCACTGGCTTATTACATTGCGGGGATGTCGGGGTTCGACGCAATCTGTCATGCCTTTTCAACCGTGGCCATAGGTGGTTTTTCTACTCACGATGCCAGTATGGGCTATTTCGACAACGACATAATCTTGATGATTTGCAGCATCTTCATGGTAATTTCGGCCATCAATTTCGGCCTGCACTTCCAGGTGTGGAAGCGTCGAAATACAGGGATTTACGGCAAAGATTCAGAGACCCGGTTTTTCATCAATGTATTGTTAATCGGCATTGTAATCACCTGCGGTTACCTCATAAAATCCAGCATAATGGAGCCCTCGGAGAGCCTGATTCACGGTGTATTCCAGGCCATATCAATCACCACCACCACCGGCTTTACCACTCGGGATTTTTCTATCTGGCCGACATTTTTGCCCACCATGTTGATCATGTTCTCCTTCATGGGCGGCTGTGTCGGTTCCACCGGGGGCGGCATCAAGGCAATGCGATTGATGCTGATCTACAAACAGGGGATTCGGGAGCTAAAGCAACTTGTGCACCCCCACGCGGTGATCCCACTCAAAGTGGGGAAACGCCGGGTGGAGGCCAAAGTCGTCAGTGCGGTGTGGAGTTTCTTCGCGGTCTACGTGTTTACCTATATAGTAATTATGTTAATCCTGATGGCAACCGGCCTGGATTTCACCACCGCCTTCTCCGCCGTGGCGGCATCGCTTAACAACCTCGGCCCGGGTCTGGGGGAGGTCGCAAGTAACTACAGCTCCGTCGGCGAACCCGTTATGGGCATTCTGTGTTTTGCCATGCTGCTGGGCCGACTGGAAATTTTCACGTTACTGGTGTTATTTACCCCTATGTTCTGGCGGCCCTAAGGAGCTCTGCGCACAGGATTGAATTGCGCCGACCGGTCGCTATATTCGGGTAGACGACGTCGTTCGGTGTTTTACCTCAACCGATACTTTATGGCGGCGAAACCTGCGAGGCGGAGCAGAAGTAGTCCTACAGCTGCAGGGCCAAAAAAAGCGCTATCATGCGCGCGTATTCGAATCAGAGCCGGCACAAACCAGGGCGGCATTGGGGCACCACCTGGCGCTCTATCCACAGGATGCTGGCTACTACGATATTCGGCTCAATAAAGACAAGAGCCTGAATTCCGAAGACTTTGAGCGCGCGTTAACTGGCGTCATCGTAGTTGAGGTGAGCCCACTGTGATCGAGGATCAGCACGCTGCCGCTATAAGCGCCGAATTGCGCGCTAGGGAGCCTCTGAACAAGTCTATAGCACTTCTGCGTGACCTGAAGCGTACAGTTGCGAGGCGTTCCCCGAAGGTCAATGCTGGTTGTCATTGATGAGGCGAACAACGAAACAAATGTGCGCTTCAGGCCGCGCCCTGCGGGGCTTTCAGGCTGATCCAGGCTCGGCGTTGCAAGTTTTTGACGCACGACCGGTATGCCTGCAAACTTGCGTCTTGATCCTAAATCAGCCTGAAAGCCAGAAGTGCCATAGACTTGTTCAGAGGCTCCCTAGCGGTCTCGGTGCTTGCGAATCAGATCATAGGCCCCTGAAATTTCCTGTGACTTGGCCGTCGCGACTTTAATCATGTCCTCTGGAATGCCCTGCGCGATGAGCTTATCCGGGTGATTCTGGCTCATTAATTTTCGATAGGCCTTCTTTAGCTCTTTGTCGGTGACAGTATCGGCGACACCTAGCGCGGCATAGGCCTGGCGAAGATCACCCGCGGGCGACGCAGTGGCCCCACCCGTATGAAATTGGCCCTGCGCCTGCACCATGCGCAGCAATTGTTCCAGCTGCGCCCCGCTGAAACCCATCAAGCGGGCGATACGCAGCAGTGCTAAGTGTTCCGACTCGTCTACCGCCTGATCCGCCAGCGCCAGAGAGATCAGGAACAGCAGCAGAGTTTGCTGCAATTGTTTTTGCGGGCCACAGGTCTGCAAAAAGGCGGAAACCGTGTGTTCCAGATTAAAATCTGCCGCAGAACCTGCGCGAAACAGGTCCTTGGCTCGCGTTCGCTGTGTGCCGGTGAGCCCCATCTGGGAAAAAATGGTCTCGGTGTGATCGATCTCCTGTTGTGAAATTCTCCCGTCAGCCTTGGCCAAATGGCCCAAAAGCAAGAAGGTGGTTTCAAAAAAACTGGTCTTGATCCGCTCTATGTTTTCCGGCGAACCAAATTGCAGTGTTCGCACCAGGCCCTTGTCAAAAGAGTGCCCGATAAACAATCCAATGATGAGACCAATTGGGCCGCCGATGAATAAACCCAGTGCTCCGGCTATTATCTTTCCGTAAAACATAAAACCTCTTGTGTTGTTAGCGAATGGTATTTACAGCTACATATCATCGTAAAAGCCCGGCCCATCTTTCGGTCGCACCCGAAAACGTTTGTATTCCCACTGATACTGTTCCGAGCATCTAGCCAGAGCGGTTTCAACCCCGCGATTGAGCGCTGCCAACGATATAGCGGTATCGGGATCATAAATTTCGGACTCCGCCAGTTCGTAGCGTACGATAAATCCGCCGGGAACTCGCTGTGCCACGCCAAAGACTGCCAGCGCACCGGTGCGCCGAATGATATTACTGGCCAGGGTCCCGGTAAAACAGGATATGCCCATAAACTGGCTGTTCTGCCCCGAGCCCAGTTGCGCGGGAACCTGATCCGGTAACAGACCGGCAATTTGGCCTCCCTTCACACTCTTGAGCAATTGGGCCAGCCCACGACTGGTCGTCGGCACCAACTTGGCACCGCTGTGCTGGCGTGCCTTTTTAACTATCGCCTCCAGGGTTGCCATCTTGGGTGGCTCATAAAGCGAGACCGTTTCCCCCAGCGTTGCCAAATGCAGGCCCATAAGCTCCCAGTTGCCCAAATGCGGGCCCAGCGCGATAACTCCTCGACCCTCCCGCTGTGCCTGAATAATAAGCTCTACACCGTGGGTTTCTTTGATCAGTCCCTGCACCGAGGACCAGGGTTTCATCCACACATGGCCCATCTCGAATATAAGTTCGGCGGTGGCCATCAGGCTGCGTTTGGCGAGAGCAATATGCTCGGCATCGGAGGCTTCGGGGTAGGCGGCCCGGATATTGTGTAAAGTCACCTGCCGACTGCGACCCCCAAAAGGCCAATATAGTTGGGCGACCAAACGGCCAAGCGCCCGGGCCACAGACAGGGGGAGGAGGGCGCTCAGGTGAAGCAGTCCTCTTACCAATGCGGAGCGAAGTTTATCCATCGAGTAGGGCTGGCCGGGAAGTGTATGTCATTATCACAGTGGATAGGGGCGAAAGCGCGTATTATGCCGACAAAAGAGCCTGTATAATAGGCCGCTTTTTGCAACCTCCATACGGGTAACCTGGTGTCAAAGAACGACGTAAAAACACAGACATTCCAAGAGCTTATCTTCAAACTTCAGCAATTCTGGGGTGAGCGTGGCTGCGTGGTCCTGCAACCTCTGGATATGGAGGTGGGCGCCGGCACATTCCACCCGGCCACTTTCCTGCGCGCAATCGGCCCGGAAAGCTGGAATGCGGCCTATGTCCAGCCTTGTCGGCGGCCCACTGACGGTCGCTACGGCGAAAATCCCAATCGGCTGCAGCAGTATTACCAATTTCAAGTGGTGATGAAGCCCTCGCCTAGCAATATTCAGGAGCTGTATCTGGATTCTCTCAAATCGCTGGGCATTGATCCGACCATTCACGATATACGCTTTGTTGAAGACAATTGGGAATCACCCACCCTGGGCGCCTGGGGCCTGGGCTGGGAGGTGTGGCTCAACGGCATGGAAGTGACCCAATTTACCTATTTTCAGCAGGTCGGGGGGCTGGAATGCTATCCCGTTACCGGCGAGATCACTTACGGTCTGGAGCGAATTGCCATGTACTTGCAGGGCGTGGACAGTATCTACGACCTGGTATGGGCGCAGGGCCTACAGGGCGCTGTCACCTACGGCGATGTATTCCACCAAAATGAGGTGGAGATGTCACGCTACAATTTCGAAGAGGCCGACACCAAGGCCCTGTTTGCCCACTTCGATCAATGCGAGTCCGAGGCGATGCGCCTGATCGATAAAGCACTACCACTGCCCGCCTATGAAATGGTTATGAAAGCGTCCCATGCCTTTAATATGCTCGATGCACGCCACGCCATCTCGGTTACCGAACGGCAGCGGTTCATCTTACGCGTGCGAACGCTGGCCCGATCCGTTGCCCGTGCCTATTTCGATACCAGAGCGGCGCTGGGCTTTCCGCTGGCCAAGGACGGGCCCCGCCAGGAAGTGCTCGCCAAAATTCAAGCGGAGGCGGGGCAATGAGCACCGAAACTCTGCTGGTTGAACTGGGAACCGAAGAATTACCACCCAAAGCCCTTAAATCCCTGGCGCTGGCGTTTCGCGACGGCATCACCCAGGGCCTGAGCCAGCGCGACTTGGGTTATACGCAGGTGCAGTGGTTTGCGACCCCACGGCGCCTTGCGGTACTGATTGGCGATGTTCAATTGCAGGCAGCAGGTCGGCAGCTGGAAGTTTTGGGACCACCCGTTGATCGCGCCAAAGATGAGAGCGGCAACTGGACGCCCGCTGCACTGGGGTTCGCCCGCAAACAGGGCGTCGAACCCGCGCAACTCGAGACTATCGACACGCCCAAGGGGGCGCGCCTGGGTCTGCGCACTCACGCGGAGGGCGTTACCGCCAAAGAAGCACTAAACGACATCATTAACACGGCCATACAACAACTGCCTATTCCCAAGCGTATGCGCTGGGGCGCCAGCCGCACGGAATTCGTGCGGCCCGTTCACTGGGTGGTGGCCATGCTGGGGCAGGACAGTGACCACGGCGAAATACTGGGGCTGACAACGGGCAACACCACCCGCGGACACCGCTTTCACAGTGAGGGAGCGCTTACTATCGATAGCCCCGAGGACTACCCCCAGCTCCTGCTGGAGGCGAAAGTGGTGGCGGATTTTGACCTGCGCCAAGGCATGATTCGCGACCAGATCGAAGTTGAAGCGGCCGCCATTAACGCGACAGCAGTCATAGATCAGAATTTGTTGGATGAAGTCACCGCCCTGGTCGAGTGGCCGGTTGCGCTCACCGGCTCCTTTGACGAACGCTTTCTGGCAGTACCTACCGAGGCATTGGTGTCCTCCATGAAGGAACACCAAAAGTACTTTCATGTTGTCGATGAGCAGGGCGAACTTAAACCCAATTTCATCACTTTGTGCAATATTGAGAGCACCGACCCGGAACAGGTAATTGCCGGCAATGAACGGGTCATTCGCCCCCGCCTCAGCGACACGGCTTTTTTCTTCGAGACCGACAAGAAGACCGCGCTGGCAGACCGGGTTAGCTCACTCAAGAACATTGTCTTCCAACAACAGCTGGGCTCACTGTACGACAAGACCTGCAGAATAGAACAATTGGCGGGAGCACTGGCGGAAAAAATCGGGGGCACGATCTCCCTGGCCCAAAGAGCCGCTCGGTTGAGCAAAGCTGACCTGGGCACCGATATGGTGTTGGAGTTTGCCGACATGCAGGGCATCGCGGGAAGTTACTACGCGGCGCATGATGGAGAAGATCCGGCCGTCGCCTCCGCCCTGGCCCAGCAGTACTGGCCCAAGTTTGCCGGGGATCAGTTGCCGGAAACCTTAACGGCCTGCGCGGTGGGACTGGCGGATCGGCTCGACACCCTGGTTGGTATTTTCGGTATTGGCCAGGCGCCCACCGGCTCCAAGGACCCCTTTGCCTTGCGCCGCGCCTCACTGGCGGTGTTACGCATCATCGTGGAAAAGGACCTGGACCTGGATTTGCGCGAATGCCTTGAATTGGCATACGCGCAATATCCCAGCGATCTATTGGCCCAAGACAGTATGACTCAGGTTTACGATTATATAATCGAACGGTTTCGCGCCTGGTACGAGGACGAAAATATTCCGGTTGAGGTGTTCAGGGCGGTGAGCGCCAAAAACCTGAGCCGGCCGCTGGACATCCAGCGCAGGGTGCATGCGGTACACGCTTTCACGCAACTGCCTGAGGCGGCCGCATTGGCTGCGGCCAACAAGCGGGTCTCCAACATCCTGGGCAAGCTTGAAGCCGGTCATTCCTTTGCTGAGGTAAGCACTAACTTACTGGTAGAGCCCGCGGAAAAAGGCCTGTTTGAGGCGCTGGAAGCGCTGCAGGAACAGTGCAAACACCATCTGGCAGAGAGAAAATACGCCGAGGCACTGGCCTGCCTGGCGAGCCTGCGTGCCCCTGTCGACGCCTTTTTTGACGACGTCATGGTAAATGCAGATGACCCCGACCTGCGCCACAACCGACTGAATCTGCTAAAGACATTGCGCGACCTATTCCTGGAAGTCGCAGACATTTCACAGCTGGTTGTCGCTAAATAGGATCCACCCATGAGCTTGTTGATTCTTGACCGGGACGGCGTAATCAATGAGGATTCTGATGCCTATATTCGCTCCCTGGATGATTGGATTCCCATCCCAGGGAGCATTGAGGCCATAGCGGACCTGTCCCGGGCCGGCTATCGAGTGGCGATCGCCACCAACCAATCCGGACTGAGCCGCGGATTCTTTACCCTGGACACACTGCAGAAAATCCACGCCGGCTTATGTGACCAGGTAGAACAGCAGGGGGGAAGTATCGCCGGAATATTTTACTGCCCCCACCTCCCGGAGGAGGGCTGTTCCTGCCGTAAACCCGCCACCGGCCTATTGCAGGCAATAGAGACCGAATTGAACGAGCCCGCTGCAGGTGCCTATTTTGTCGGGGACAGCCTGAAAGACTTACAGACCGCGCACGCCCATGGCTGTGTGCCTATCCTGGTCAGAACAGGTAAGGGCCTGGCGACCCTCGCTGCCCTCAAGGCCAATGAGGCAGAGTTGGACCAACTCTGCAAAACGCCAGTCTACGACAACCTTTGGGACGCCAGCCGTGCGATTTTGAGCAGTCGCTAGGCCGCCTGCTCCGCGCTTTTCACCTCAGGATCGAAGGTAATGTCCATGCGCTTGATGCCGTTGACCAGATTGGACCGGGTATAGGCGATCTCGCTCACCAGCTTGGGGTTTCTCAGGCGCGGAATAATTTCCTCAAACATGACCCGCAACTCCAATCGGGCGAGGTGGGTGCCCAGGCAAAAGTGCTGGCCGATGCCAAACGCGCGATGTTGATTGTATAGATCGGGCATTCTTTCTGCGCGAGTTACGTCGAAACTCATGGCATCTTCGCCGAAAATGCTCTCATCGTGGTTAACAGTGTGGTAATGCATAATGACCTTATCGCCCTTCTTGATCTGCTTGCCACCGACCTCCACGTCTTCCATCGCCTGTCTGCGCATCAGGATAAACGCGGTGTTATAGCGCAGCATTTCCTCACAGGCGTTGGGTATCTTGTCGGGATTATCGACCAGATACTGTAATTGGTCGGGGTGATCCATCAGCAGTCGCATACCGTGGCTAGTCACCGTGCGGGTCGACTCATTGCCCGCGGCAATAAGCATCAGGAAAAACCAGACAAATTCATCGTCATCCAGGCCCCCATCTTTGCCGTTGCCATCGAGCAGGGCGCCAATAATATTGTCCTTTGGGTTGGCCCGGTGCTCCTCCGCCAATTTAACCGCGTAGGCAATAACATGCATGGACGCGACTTCGGCATCCTCTTTGCTCGCCGCCATCTCGGGATCCTGGTTGAACATCATCGCATTGGTCCACTGAAAGAAGTCCTTGCGATCTTCAGCCGGGATGCCGCAAAGCTCCAAAATGGCCAGCAGGGGCAGCTCCGCCGCTACCTCTTCCACAAACTCGCACTCACCGCGACTGGCAACCGCGTCGAGAATATTTCGGGCGTGTTCACGAAACCGCTTCTCGTAGGAGTTGACGGCTTTCGGGGTGAAGGACGCACGCACAATTTTGCGCGACTTCATCTGTCGGGGCGGATCCATATTGATCGTCATATGGCGAAAAATGTTTTCGATTTCCTCTTCGGAATGCTCCTCGGCTAGCGCGGTACCGGCCTGACTGGAAAACAACTTGGGATTTTTCGAAACAAAGTCGATCTCGTCTCGACCGGTGATCAACCAATAGGGCACACCCATGGTCGGGTCTTCCATATAGTGCACCGGCCCCGATTTACGAATGCGTGCTAACTCCTCATAGGGCATGCCTTCGGCATAGGTATCCGGATCGATCAGGTTGGCAAAATTATCAAACGGGCACTGGCTCATGGGCTTTTCCTCTAAACGAATTACGTCCTGGCGACAGGGTTTCTATATTGCGCGAAACTATACACTAATAGTTGTTAGTTTGTAAACGCAAATGAAACCCCCGTAACGGGTGGATAAGTCTACTCATCATAGCTATAGAATGCGCTCATTGCCCGGTACAGCATATGGACATCCACCTTCGAGCTTACCGAATAGGTCGAGTGGATGGAAAGCACAGGTACGCCGTAATCGATGACCTCCATGTTTTCCTTGGACAGCGAGCTGCCAATGGTACCACCAGATGCCCGACCCTTATAGGTGGCGGTCTGCCACGCAATGCCCGCCTTATCCAGGTAGGCGCGGTTCCATGCAATATATTCCGAATTGGCGTTAAAGCCGCCACCGTACAATTTCAGATTGATGCCGTGGCCCAGGCGCGGTGCGTTGCCGGCCTCCCAAACCTCCGGCCAGATGGGGTGAACCCCGGGGTTTACATCGGCAGAGACTACTTTGGTATTGCGAAGTGCGCGGCGTAAATCATAATCGCTATAGGCATCACCGCGTTCCCGGTGTATCAATTCGCTTAATAAATCCACCAGGTAAGACGATTGGGCGCCGGTATTGTTTACATTACCCACTTCCTCATTATCAACCAGAAAAGCCAATGCGGTGTGTTTTGGCCTGCGCTGCTCAATAAGTGCCCGCATCGCTGCGAAGGAAGACAGCTTGTCATCCTGGCCATACAATGCCATCAGGCTTCGATCAAAACCAACGTCCCTGGGCGGCATCGCAGGCACCAGCGCCAACTCGGCTGAAACCAGGTCTTCCTCCCCGATGCCGTATTTGCTCTTCAAATAGGCCAGCACCTCATCCGACACCGAGGACTTCTTGCCGGGCAGGGAAGCGATTATGGGGTCCAGCTCCTCGCCGCCAATAACCTCTCGATTCAACCGCTCGCGAAATTCCTGATCCACGTGGGGCGAGAGGTCGGGAATGATAAACACCGGGTCACTGGCATCCAGGCCCACCGAAATCATCACCCGAGAACCGTCTTTCTTATCGACATGCCCGACCAATGCCAGCGGCACGTTAACCCACTGATAGTTTTTGATACCGCCGTGACGATAAGTCTGAAATAAGGCAAAGCCTTCACTTTCGTAAACTGGCCGACCCTTGAGTTCCAGGCGGGGTGAATCGATGTGCGCGCCGACTATTCGAAACCCCGCGGAATAGGGCTGGGATCCAACGACAATCAGGGTGATGGAGCGATCGCGGTTAATATCGTAAACACGGGCGCCAGGCATGAGCTCGCCCTGCTGCGACAGGGGTCGGAACCCCGCCGCGCGCACAATTTTCACCGCTTCGGCCACAAAACTAAGCTCGGTCTTGGCCCGACTCATAAAATCTTTATAGTCTTCGGCGAAAGCCAGCACATCTTTTTGTTGTTTGCTGGACAAGCTTAGCCAGACGGGTTGCGCGGCAACGGTCTCATCCTCGGCTCCCACCAGGCCCGGACAGGCAATGCCAATAACCAGCAGGAAACCTGCCAGCGCTCGCTTTATCGCTGGAGACACAAAACTACCTCTAGCGCTAGACATCCAGGTTCGCCACGTTAAGCGCATTCTTTTCGATAAATTCCCGGCGCGGCTCCACGTGATCCCCCATCAGGGTAGTGAAAATCTGATCCGCCGCGATGGCGTCTTCAATTGTCACCACCAGCATGCGTCGCACTTCCGGATCCATAGTGGTTTCCCACAATTGTTCGGGGTTCATTTCACCCAGGCCTTTATAACGCTGAATGGTATAGCCCCGGCGCGCCTCATTCATCAACCAGTCCAGGCCCTCGGCGAAGCTGCGGGTCTGCAAGACCTTGTCGCCGCGTTGAAAATAACCTTCCTCATCGATTAGGGTATTGAGGGTTTCGCCCAGGGCAACCAAGCTCCTATATTCACCCGAGGAGAAGAACTCGTGATGATATTCGGTCTCTGTCTCAACGCCGTGTGACAGAAATATAACCACCGGGAAAAAAATCTGGCGCTCCTGATCTTTACGCACCACCACGGCGTAGCTACTGCCCTTGGTCGCCACGGTTTGTAAGCGCTCACTCAGCTGTTCTGTGAAGCCTAGTACTGCGGCTTCCTCTTTCATTTGTTCAACGGTGAGGACCGAGCCATAAACCATTTGCCACAACACTTCAGCGCTGTACAGCCGGCTCAGACGATTAATCGTAGCGTCGACCCCACGATAATCTTCAACCAAGCCACCTAGGCCGCTGCCGGTAATAGGAGGAGCATCCGGATTGACATAGAGCGCCGCCTTGTCCAGGGCGGATTGAGTCAGATACTGATTGAGGGCTTCATCATCCTTCAAATATTGGTGCTGTTTGCCTTTGGCAATCTTGTACAGTGGCGGCAATGCAATAAAGAGGTGACCCCGTTCAATTAACTCGCGCATCTGCCTGAAAAAGAAGGTCAACAGGAGGGTTCTAATATGGGACCCATCTACATCAGCATCTGTCATAATAATGATACTGTGATAGCGTAACTTATCCGCGTCGAATTCACTCTTGCCAATACCACAGCCCAGGGCGGTGACGATGGTGCCCACCTCCGCCGAACCCAGCATTTTGTCAAAGCGTGCCTTTTCGACATTCAGTATCTTGCCTTTAAGGGGAAGAATGGCCTGATACTTGCGGTTGCGCCCCTGTTTGGCAGACCCACCGGCGGAGTCTCCCTCCACCAGGTAAATTTCAGACAGGGCTGGGTCTTTCTCCTGGCAGTCGGCAAGTTTGCCGGGCAAGCCCGCTATATCAAGGGCACCCTTGCGCCGTGTCATTTCCCGGGCTTTGCGGGCCGCGTCCCTGGCGCGGGCCGCATCGAGCATTTTGCCCACAATAACCCTGGCCTCCTGGGGGTTCTCCTGAAGATAGTCGTTAAAGCGAGAGTTCATGGCCTGCTCTACCGCGGTTTTCACCTCCGAGGAAACCAACTTATCCTTGGTCTGGGAGGAAAACTTGGGGTCGGGGACTTTAACCGAGACGATAGCCGTCAAGCCCTCCCGGGCATCATCACCGGAGGTGGCCACTGTGGCCTTCTTGGCCAGACCCTCACGCTCAATGTAGCTGTTCAGGTTGCGTGTCAGGGAGGCACGAAACCCCGCCATATGGGTGCCGCCGTCCCGCTGAGGGATGTTATTGGTGTAACAGTAAATGTTTTCCTGGAAGGAGTCGTTCCACTGCAGGGCAACTTCAACACCCACCCCGCCTGCGCACATCTCATCGAAATGGAAGACCTTATTGATGGCCGTTTTGTTCTGGTTCAGGTAATTGACGAAGGCATTCAGGCCACCCTCATAGCAGAAAACCTCTTCTTTGCCACTGCGCTCGTCTTTCACCACAATGTTGACCCCGGAATTGAGGAACGCCAGTTCCCGCACACGCTTGGTCAGTTGCTCAAAATGGAACTCTATGTGGGTAAATGTCTCGGGGGAGGGTTTGAAGCGCACCGCGGTGCCCGACTGTTCGGTTGGGCCTATTTCCGCCAGCGGCGCAACGGGCACTCCGTGCTTATACAATTGTTCATACATTTTTCCGTTGCGGCGAATCGTCAGTAACAACTCTTCCGACAGGGCATTTACGACCGAAACTCCAACGCCGTGCAGGCCGCCAGACACTTTATACGCATTATCATCAAATTTTCCGCCGGCATGCAGTACGGTCATGATCACTTCTGCCGCCGACACCCCCTCCTCGTGCATTTCAGTGGGAATGCCTCGTCCATCGTCACTAACGGTCACCGACTCGTCGGGGTGAATGACTATGCTGATTTCATTGCAATGCCCCGCCAGGGCTTCATCAATCGAGTTATCTACCAGCTCAAAGACCATGTGGTGCAAACCACTGCCATCATCAGTATCGCCAATATACATACCGGGACGCTTGCGCACCGCGTCCAGGCCTTTCAATACTTTTATGCTTGACGAATCGTAGTTGTTTTCTGTTTCGCTCATAGGTGTCTCGTTACTACCTTTGTTTAATCAATTTGTCCGGGCTCAACCGGGCTACCGCACCGTGTTCCACGTGGAACACTTGTAAATCGTCGCTTTCTGGCCATACCGAACTGATATCGCCCTGCTCGATACTCGTTACAAACACCTGGGCCCGCATGGATGACAGGAGCTCGCAAACCAGCTGACAATGCTGCCGGTCCAACTCCGCCGGTAAATCATCTATCAAATAGGCGCATACACCACCGGAATTGCACTGCCCCTGGGCTAGTTTCAGGGCACACACCACCAGCTTTTGCTGCCCCCTGGATAGCGTGTCCGCCGCTGGCCGCCCGTCAATTGTAACCTTTATATCCGCGCGCTGTGGCCCCACATGGGTGTAACCCCTTTCCTTGTCTACTGACAGGCTTGCTTGCAGCGCGTCTTCATAGCTAAGAGTTTTATCCCAGCCCCGCCTATAGCGTAGTTTCACCCCACTTAAAGCCGGCGCCAGTATTTCCATTATGGCGTCAAACCGTGGCACTAAAATCTCAAAATACGCCTCGCGGTAGTCGCTGATCGCCCCACCTGAAGCAGCCAGGCTCCGGGTCCATACGGCCAGTTCTGCGCTTGATATTTTACCATGACGCAGCAAATTATTGCGCTGTTTAATACTCCGCTGAAAACGCTGCCACCGCCCATAAAACCGATGTTCCACGTGGAACACCCCCCAGTCCAGATATTGCCTGCGGGCCTGTGGCGCGCCAGTCAACAAATCGAAGCTATCGGCTGTGATTACCTGCAATGGAAAACATTCCACTAGCTGCGCGGTGGAGTGCACGGCTTTACCGCCAACTTTAATGTTTACGTCACCAGTGAGACTGCGCTGCACGCCCAGCGTGAGGCCCGCCGACGTGCTGGAGGAAACATGGCCAAAGACCGTGCATTGAGGTTGATCGTGGGCGATCATTGGTTTGACGCTCGCTCCCCGAAAAGAGCGCGCCATTCCCAGCAAATGAATCGCTTCCAGGATACTCGTCTTACCCGCGCCATTGGGGCCGAAAAACAAGTTTACCTTTCCCAGGCCTTGCAACTTCAGCGGTTGCAGGTTTCTCACATGACTAATTTGAAGTTGGGACAGCTCCACTTATCCTCACCGCAGCACTGACGCCACCCTTGTGTTGCTAAAGGCGCATGGGCATAACAACATAGAGGGAATCACCACTTTCCGACTCCTCTAGCAATGCGCTGCTATTCGCGTCCGATAGCGAGAGTTTCACTTGATCACCACTTAACACTCCGAGGACGTCTAGCAGATAACCCACATTAAACCCCATTTCGAGGCTGTCCCCTTGATAATCAACTGACACGATCTCTTCTGCCTCCTCCTGTTCGGGGTTGTTGGCCACAATCTCCAGGCTGTTTTCCGACAGTTTAAGTCGAACACCGCGGTATTTCTCGTTGGACAAAATGGCTGTGCGAGAAAAGGCATGACGCAAGTCCTGCCGCGACCCCACTAAGATTTTATCCACCGAGCGAGGCAGCACCCGCTCATAGTCGGGAAACTTGCCATCCACCAGCTTGGAGGTGAACGTGAAGTCCTCTGTGGTGGCGCGAATATGATTGCTGCCGATCACCACGGCGATCTCCGCCTCTTCTTCCAACAAAAGCTTCGATAGCTCTATCACCCCTTTTCTGGGGAGGATAACCTGGGTTTTTTCGGAAATATCCAACTCGGTGGCCAGTGTACACATGGCCAGCCGGTGACCATCGGTGGCGACAACCCGAATTTGCTGCTTTTCGAGCTCCCACAACATGCCGTTCAAATAGTATCGAACATCCTGTTGCGCCATGGCAAAACTGGTGCGCTCTATCAGTCGCTTTAGTTGGCCCTGTTTGACGGTAAATTTATGCGTTCCCATGCTGTCTTCGACATTGGGAAACTCTCGCGCAGGTAGTGTCGACAAAGTGAACCGGCTTCGACCCGACTTTATCGTTACCTTGCCTTCGGTCACACTAAACTGCATATCGCTGCCCTCAGGCAGGGATTTACAGATATCGACCAATTTGCGCGCCGGCACCGTAACCTCTCCAGAGTCTCCAGCGACCGGCAGCTTTACTCGGCCTACCAATTCAACTTCCAGATCAGTACCCGTCAAAGACAGTCTGTCTCCTTCAAGTATCAGTAAAATATTTGCCAGAATAGGCAAAGTTTGGCGTCTTTCGACCACGCCTGCCACGAGACTTAACGGCTTCAACAGCGCATCTCGCGAAATAACAAATTTCATGGGTCTCTTCCCTTCCTCGCTTGCAGTCACACTTATCTCAATTAGAACAGCGCACTTTCAGGTCGTGAGCGATCGTAGCAAGTTCTGGTAATCTTCGCGAATATCGGCGTTGCTTTCGCGAAGTTCCTTGATTTTACGACATCCGTGAAGAACTGTCGTGTGGTCTCTGCCACCAAAACTATCGCCAATTTCCGGTAGACTGTGGTTGGTCAATTCCTTGGCCAGAGCCATCGCCACCTGACGCGGCCTGGCGACAGATCGGCTGCGTCTGCGTGACATCAAATCGGCGACCTTAATTTTGTAATACTCCGCTACCGTGCGCTGGATGTTGTCCAGGCTTACCTGCCTGGCCTGTAGAGCCAGTAGGTCTTTCAGGCTTTCTCGGACCAGGGCTATATCGATGGGTCTGGACATGAAGTGAGCGCTCGCTATCACCCTCTTCAGGGCACCCTCTAGCTCTCTGACATTAGAGCGTATGCGCTGGGCAATAAAAAAAGCCGCATCGGGGGGCAAGTCGATGCGCGCTTGCGCCGCTTTTTTCATCAAAATAGCCGCCCGGGTTTCCAGTTCGGGGGGGTCCACTGCGACCGTCAACCCCCAGCCAAAGCGCGATTTCAGGCGCTCTTCCAGACCGTTTATTTCCTTGGGGTAGCGGTCGCAGGTCAGGATCATCTGCTGCCCCCCTTCAAGTAGTGCATTAAAGGTATGGAAGAACTCCTCCTGGGAGCGCTCCTTCTTGGCAAAAAACTGGATGTCGTCAATGAGTAATGCGTCTACCGACCGATAATAGCGCTTGAAGTCGCTGATGGCGTTTAGCTGCAGTGCTTTTACCATGTCCGCGACAAATCTCTCGGAGTGTAGATAAACTATCTTGGCCCCGGGATTTTTCTCCTTCATTGCGTTGCCCACAGCGTGCATCAGGTGCGTTTTACCCAGACCAACCCCTCCGTATAGAAACAGCGGGTTATAGGAATCGCCTGGGTTTTCAGCAACCTGCTTGGACGCCGCCAGCGCCAATTGATTCGACTTGCCCTCTACGAAATTATCAAACGTGTAGTTTTCTACCAGATGATGTTGGTGCTGAAGGGAACCCTCCACCTCTACTCGTCTGGGGCTTTGCCGGGGTAGGGCCGCCGGCGCCTGCCGGGGACTGGCTGCGCCGGGCCAGGGTGACGCTTTGCTTGTCGGCGCAGTGGCGTCCGTGGCAATGGCCGGGGTCAGGGGCGAGACCCCGCTGTTTTCCTGCCCTACTGCCACAGCCAAGGTGGCCGTGGACTGGCCAATTTCAAGTACCACGCTGGTTGTTGCATCGGGCGCCAATTCTCTGACAAGCTCTCTTATTCGCTCGGCGAACTTGTCAGACACAAACTCCTTGATAAATCGATTGGGCGCAAAAAGTTTCAGTTGCTGCCCATCAAGACTGGCTTGAAGTGGCCGTATCCAGGTATTAAATTGCTGGGAGGGAAGCTCCTCCTGCAAGCGATTAACACACTGCTGCCATACCACATCAGGCAAACTTATCCCCTTGGCTGGTTATTAGCACCGCTTCTCAACGATTTTATGATATAAATCCAGGTTTGCTTATTTACTACTTTCTTAATAAAGGTATCTAACGATAATATTTTTTATAACTTGGCGCCTGATCGGCATCCAATGAAGGCATAATACTCCCGTAATTCTGAGTTATCCACACAAATATTAAAAATATTGAAAATATTTTTTCCTTTTATAAACAATATGTTAAGTTGTTTTTGGACGTTTTTTGTGCAAGGTTGATCAAACGCGACTTGAACAAAAAACACTGTGCATAAGCTGTTAACAAGTGGCTGAAAATATGTGGGCTGATGCGTGAAAGACAGTGGATTCGGGCATTTGGTGAGGCGGAGAAACGACCGGAATCCCGCCGCAACAGGCCCCCTCTTGGCGGCAAATTGGGTGTCGCCAAACAATGGCGCAAAAATACCATCAATAAGATTGAATTAACTCACCCATTTCAATAGAATACACCACCTTTTTTCCGGACGAGAACCCACCCCGGTACCGCGCGCAGTCGGCGGTTGTCGAGAGTGAATCCTTTTCGGTTTACCTCATTAATTTGGAACAGCGTCATGAAAAGAACATTTCAACCCAGCATCCTGAAGCGCAAGCGCACTCACGGCTTCCGCTCTCGTATGGCCACTAAAGCCGGCCGCCATGTAGTGAACCGTCGTCGTGCAAAAGGCCGTAAGCGCCTAGCAGCCTAAATGGGAGTTGCGCTGGATGAACAGTGCTGCAGATCTCCCATTTGACGCTTCTTTTGGAAAAGCCAAACGCCTCCTCAATGCCCACGATTACAGCCGGGTTTTTGATGGGGCGGATGCCAAGGCCTTCCACAAACACTTACTCCTGTTAGCAAAAAAAAATAGCGGCCCCGGACATCGTCTGGGTCTGGTCATCGCTAAAAAAAATGTCCGCCTGGCGGTACAAAGAAACAGAATTAAACGCGTTGCCCGGGAGTTTGCCCGCACAAAGCCAGGTGGAGTACCCATGGATGTGGTCGTACTGGCGCGCCGCGGCCTGGATCAGTTGGATAACGCCGCGTTGGCATCGCTGTTCCAAAGGCAATGGGATAAGCTGGCTAACCACATGTCACAATCCGATACGCAGAGGATCCAGAATTCCCAATGCGCCGACTAATGATACTGCTACTGTCATGCTACAAGGTTGTTATCAGCCCGTTTATGGGTAACCACTGCCGGTTCTACCCCAGTTGCTCCACCTACGCGATAGAAGCAATCGAAACACACGGTGTTTTCAAAGGCAGCTATCTGGCGCTACGAAGACTTTCCAAATGCCACCCCTGGCACGAAGGCGGGGTAGACCCTGTGCCCTCCTGCACCCACGCCCACCACTAACTGACTGACAACTTATGGATTTGCAACGCTCTTTGCTCATTGGTGCTCTTGCCGTTCTTTCTTTTATGCTACTCACCGAATGGGTAGCCTTTAAAGAAGACAAGGCGACGGTGCCACAAGCCATCTCACGCATGATCGCGGAGTTTGCAGACACTCCAGAGTCCGCCAACCAGACCGATATTACCCAAATAGAGTCCTCTTCTAGGGATGATATTCCCATCGCCGTGCCCACGGCGGTGGCTGGGAAGACGGGCGACGCCCCTGACGGTGATGTTCTACCTTTGGTGCAGACCAACAACAGCGGGCGCGTCATTACGATCCAGACAGGTACTTTGCAATTGGCTATTGACCTGCGCGGGGGGGACATCATAGAGCTGGCTTTAGCCAGGTATCTGGAAGAACTCGACGATCCGGATCAACCGTTTATTTTATTGGAGCAAAACAGCCTCCGTACTTACATCGCACAGAGCGGCCTGATCGGCCCCAACGGCATCGACAAAGGAGGCCGGGCTGAATTTACCAGCAGTGCGAGCAGCTATGCACTCAGCGGGGGCGAAGAATCGCTGCAAGTTGACCTGAACTGGACCAACGACCAAGGCCTGTCAATTATCAAACGTTTTACGTTTTTCAGAGACAGCTATGTGATTGATGTGGATTATCTCATCAACAACAATAGCAGCTCGCGCTTCGAAGCCAATCTGTTTGGTCAGATCAAGCGGGATAATAGCCCAGACCCTGCCGCCAGTTCTTCAGGTATGGGCATGGTGCCATTCCTGGGTGCAGCGCTCACCCAACCCGACGATCGTTTCACCAAAATTAGCTTTGATGACATGGCCGAGGAACCGTTCAAGGCCCAGTTGGCCGGTGGTTGGATCGCCATGATCCAACACTATTTCCTCAGCACATGGATTCCAAATCCTGATCAAACTCACAACTATAGTGCTCGTGTTACCAGCGCTGGCTTTAACATTATGGGGTTTACCAGCCCCGCTGTGATCCTGGACCCCGGCAAGCAGGGGTCAGTGGGCGCTCGCTTTTATGCCGGCCCTAAAGACCAATATGTATTGCGCGATATCTCGCCCTATCTTGAACTCAGTGTGGACTATGGTTGGTTATGGTGGATTGCCCAGCCCATCTTCTGGCTGCTGACGAAAATCCAGTCCGTTGTCATCAATTGGGGGGCGTCTATTATTATCCTTACGGTTCTCATAAAAGGCGCATTCTTCAAATTGTCGGCAAAGAGCTACCAATCAATGGCGAACATGCGAAAAGTACAGCCTAAAATGGCGGATATTCGCGAACAGTATGCCGACGACAAACAAAAACAGTCCCAGGCGATGATGGAGTTATACAAGAAGGAAAAGATCAATCCGCTGGGTGGTTGTCTTCCTATACTGGTTCAAATGCCTGTTTTCATCGCCCTCTACTGGGTGTTGATGGAGACCGTTGACCTGCGACACGCACCCTTTATTTTGTGGATACACGACCTGTCGGTGATGGATCCCTACTTCGTGCTACCACTGATGATGGGCGCGAGCATGTGGTTCATGCAAAAGCTCAATCCCCCGCCGCCAGACCCCATGCAAGCTAAGATCATGCAGTGGATGCCGGTAATGTTTACTTTTTTCTTTCTCTGGTTTCCCGCCGGCCTGGTGCTGTACTGGGTGGTCAACAATTTGTTGTCCATGGCCCAGCAGTATGTGATTACCAAAAGAATCGAGGCCACGCCTTAGCCGAGGCCAAGGCCTGGAAATCACGGTGCCAGCAGTGAGGTTTGCTGATGATGGTGATCAATTGACTCTGACCCCAATATGCTAGACGGCGAGACCATCGTCGCCATCGCCACTGCGCCAGGTCGGGGTGGTGTGGGCATCGTACGCATTTCCGGCCCCAGGGCCCTGGCTATCGGCGAGCAAATATGTGGTATTAAAACCACGCCAAGGTACGCCCATTTCACTGGATTTCACACTGCTGACGGCGAGCTGCTCGACTCCGGCATCACCCTGTTTTTCCCTGGGCCACACTCGTTTACCGGCGAAGATGTCATTGAGCTACAGGCCCACGGTGGCCCGGTAATCCTGGACCTGATTCTCAAAGAGTGCTGCCGTCTCGGGGCCAGGCCCGCCCGCCCGGGAGAATTCTCCGAGCGTGCCTACCTCAACAATAAAATAGATCTCACCCAGGCCGAGGCAATCGCCGATCTGATCGCCAGCACGACGGAGAAGGCCGCTCTCAACGCCAGCCATTCACTACAGGGCGCTTTTTCGAAGGAGATAAATACCCTCATCACGGTGGTGACAGAGCTGAGAATATACGTCGAAGCGGCAATTGACTTTCCCGAGGAAGAAATCGATTTTCTTAAAGAAGGGCGCGTACAGGAAAAACTGCAGGCTATTATCGAACAGCTCGATGCCGTTCGTCGGGAAGCTACTCAGGGCAGCCTCACTCAGGAGGGCATGAGACTGGTTATCGTCGGTAAGCCCAACGCAGGAAAATCCAGCCTGCTCAATGCCCTGGCAGGGCAGGACAGAGCAATAGTAACCGCTATAGAAGGCACCACCAGAGATGCGCTACGTGAACACATACAGATCGACGGAATGCCACTGCACATCGTAGATACCGCGGGTTTGCGAGACAGCGGCGACGAGATAGAGCAAGAGGGCATTCGGCGAGCCTGGCGCGAAATGGAGGCCGCTGATCGGATATTGCTGGTTATTGATAGTAACTCCGACACAACCGACAAGCACGATCTTGTCCAATCGATCTCCAGTAATCCCCAACTGAGTAAAACGCCCCTCACACTTATTTATAATAAATGTGATCTGAATGGCACCCTGCCCACCATCGATCTCAGTGCCGACACGACAACCATTTCCCTCTCGGCAAAAGATGGCGCGGGGCTGGATCTGCTCAGGGAACATCTAAAACACTGCATGGGCTACAGCGGCAATGTGGAGGGAAGATTCAGTGCCCGACGCCGTCACCTGCATTCGCTGGAGGAAGCGGCGGGGTACCTGGCAGCCGGCTCAACACAACTCGCTGAGGCGGGGGCGGGGGAGTTATTGGCAGAAGACCTGCGCCAATGCCAGAATAGTCTGGGACAGATAACCGGAGCGGTGAGCAGCGACGAACTGTTGGGCAAAATATTCTCCAGCTTCTGCATTGGCAAATAAACTCCCCAGGTAAGGCACAGCTAAATAAGAGCTTGTCCACAAAAAAAGGCAGCGACTACCGGGTTGGCATAATACTGTGGACAAATTCGGTATTTCCCCTGCATAGAACACCGGATAATCCACAAACATCCTGCTCTCACTTTCAGGGAGCTAATATTGTCCACAGCAGATGGTGTTTTACCCACACTTAGATAACACTATTTCACCGCTAGAAGCAGTGCTTATACGTGTGCTTATCATTCTCGTAACCTATTGATTTATATTAAGAAAAGTGGGTTACCCACCAACAAAAGGCCCCTTAATAATAATAACAATAACAGTCCTATATACCTATCTACATACAATACTATTAAGTACCTATAAGAAGGTAACGACAATAATAATTGAGACTATTTGTACATGTGATGACCGCACACGTATAATCGCGCACCAAATGATTTGTGAGTCTGGTTATTTAGCGTGGCAACCCAGGATGAATATGACGTAATTGTTATCGGCGGTGGGCATGCCGGTACCGAGGCGTGCCTGGCCGCGGCACGTATGGGTTGTCACACCCTCCTGCTGACCCACAGTATCGACACCCTGGGCCAGATGTCCTGCAACCCCGCTATTGGCGGCATTGGCAAAAGTCACCTGGTGAAAGAGGTGGACGCCCTGGGTGGAGCAATGGCATTGGCCGCCGATCAGGCCGGTATCCAGTTCAGAACGTTAAACTCACGCAAGGGCCCGGCCGTGCGGGCAACACGCGCCCAGGCAGATCGCATCCTGTACAAAAACGCCATCCGCGGAATTTTGGAATCCCAGCCCAACCTCCGCATATTCCAGCAGGGGGTGGATGATCTGGTGATTGAAAATGGCCAGATCGCCGGTGTCGTCACCCAGATGGGATTGGTTTTCAGGGCCCGCCGGGTGGTGCTTACCACAGGTACGTTCCTGGGTGGCAAGCTCCATATCGGGATGGAAAGCAGTGCCGGCGGCAGAGCGGGTGATGCGCCGTCCATTGCCCTGGCCCAACGGTTGCGCGAATTACCATTCAGGGTCAGTCGGCTGAAGACGGGAACACCTCCTCGGATTGACGCCCGTACAGTGGATTTCAGTGAATTGGAGGAACAGTGGGGTGATGATCCGACCCCGGTAATGTCATTTCTCGGCTCAGCCTCAGATCACCCGGAACAACGGTGTTGCTGGATAACTTACACCAATAGCAAAACGCATGACATTATTCGACAGGGACTGGATCGCTCGCCCTTGTATACCGGTGTTATTGAGGGAGTTGGGCCGCGTTATTGCCCCAGTATAGAAGATAAAATTCATCGTTTTGCCGACAAGGATTCCCATCAGATATTCATTGAACCCGAAGGCTTGAACACGCCCGAACTTTATCCCAATGGCATATCCACCAGCTTGCCTTTTGATGTACAAATCGAGTTTGTGCGCTCTATCAAAGGGTTTGAAAATGCCCATATCTCCCGTCCGGGATACGCCATCGAGTATGATTTCTTTGATCCTCGTGATTTGGATTATTCACTGGAAACAAAGGTTATACCCGGCCTGTATTTTGCCGGCCAGATCAATGGCACCACCGGCTATGAAGAGGCCGCAGCCCAGGGTTTGCTGGCGGGGCTGAACGCAGCCCTGGCGGTGAAAGAGTTACAGCCCTGGTGTCCGCGTCGCGACGAGGCTTACATCGGTGTATTGGTTGACGACCTGATCACAATGGGAACGGTGGAACCCTATCGCATGTTTACCTCCCGGGCGGAGTATCGCCTGATGTTGCGGGAAGACAACGCCGATATGCGGTTGACTGAGCACGGCAGGGGTTTTGGCCTGGTTTGCGACAAGCGCTGGCGCCGATTTGAGGAAAAAATGGCAGCGGTCAGTGCCGAAACCGAGCGCTTGAAAACCACCTGGATCCATCCTGGTACCCCACAGGCCGAAGCCTTGGCCGCCAAAGTAAAAAACCCCATCAACAGGGAATATTCTCTGGCAGAATTGCTCAAACGCCCCGAATTGGAATATGCCGATGTGGCGAATTTAAAGGGCGAGGCAACTAAAGATCAACAGGCCGCCGAGCAGGTGGCGATCCAGGCGAAATATGCAGGGTACATTGACCGCCAGCTGGGCGAAATTGAGCGCCTGCGCCGCTATGAAAATACATCCCTGGATGCCGATCTTGATTATTCTTCGGTGGATGGTCTATCCAATGAGGTAAAGCAAAAACTGGGAGAGGCGCGTCCCAAAACGCTGGCCAGAGCCGGTAGAATTCCAGGTGTTACTCCCGCCGCCATCTCCTTGCTGCTCATCTACCTGAAAAACCGGGGAGCCCTGGGCCGCTCCGAACCAAGTCGTAAAAGCGCTTGAATTGACTGCTTCTTTGAACACTCAGCACAGAGCCAGACTCCAAAGCGGTGCCGAGGCGCTTGGCCTCGCGCTGGGCGATGATCAATTGACGGCGCTAATGGAATATACGGAGCATTTACTGAAATGGAATAAGGTCTATAACCTTACCGCTGTGCGTGATCCGGGCGAAATGGTTGTACGCCATCTGCTGGATAGCCTGGCCGTTGCGCCGTGGTGTAGCGCCGGGCGTTTTATCGATGTGGGTACCGGTGCCGGTTTGCCGGGTATACCGTTAGCGATTCTCTATCCAGACAAAGATTTTCACCTGCTCGATAGCAACGGTAAAAAGACCCGATTTCTTTTTCACGTGAAAACTGCGCTGAGCTTGGCTAATATAACGGTTCACCATGCCAGGGTGGAAACATTTGAGCCCCAGGAGAGATACGATGCGGTGTTGTCCAGGGCGTTCTCATCGCTGAGTGATATGGTGATTGCCTGTGGGCATTTGTTGAAAGATGCGGGGCAATTCCTCGCTATGAAGGGCAACCTGGGCGAGCGTGAACTGGCCGCGGTTGAGTCTTTATGCCAATTATCCGATGTACATGAACTGGTGGTGCCGGGCCTCGATGAGCAGCGCCACCTGGTAACCCTTTCGGGAAGAAAAAGTGGCTAGAATTCTCGCGATAGCGAATCAAAAAGGCGGTGTGGGTAAAACCACTACCTGTGTCAATCTCGCGGCATCATTGGCGGCAATGAAGTTGCGGGTCTTGTTGGTCGATATGGATCCCCAGGGTAACGCCACGATGGGAAGCGGGGTGGATAAACACGATGTGCCCCACAGTATTTACGACGTGCTGGTGAATGGAGCGGGTGTGGCTCAAGTAGCCCTGCCTGCGGGTGAGGCGGGATTTGACGTGCTGCCAGCCAATGGCGACTTGACCGCTGCCGAGGTGGAGCTGTTGAGCGTGACCCATAAAGAGCGTCGCCTGCGCTCTGCTCTGGCTACTGTGGATGATCATTACGACTACATCTTGATTGATTGTCCGCCGTCACTGAACATGTTGACGCTCAACGGCATGGTCGCGGCGGATGGAGTGGTGATTGCCATGCAGTGTGAATACTATGCCCTGGAGGGATTATCCGCGTTGATCGATACCATCAACCGGGTTTCGCAGACCGTGAATCCGTCGCTCAAGGTAGAGGGGATATTGCGAACAATGTACGATCCCAGAAACAGCCTCACCAACGACGTATCGAGCCAGCTACACAGCCATTTCGGGGAAAAGGTTTATCGCACGGTTATCCCTCGCAATGTTCGGCTGGCGGAAGCCCCCAGCCATGGCTTGCCTGTTATGTACTACGACAAGTATTCCCGGGGAGCCAAGGCCTACATGGCGTTGGCTGGGGAGATTATCCGGCGTGAAGAAAAACGCCTGAGTGCGGCAAATGAGATGCGCTGGCGCTAGTCGCCGGGATGAATCACCGGTGATAATGCCAGCAGGCAGTGGAGAAAAATAAATGGCAGCAAAAAAGCGTGGATTGGGTCGTGGGCTGGATGCTTTGCTTGGCCCCGCAGCGATCGGGACACCTGCGGCCGATGGTTCTGTCGCCGACGGTAGCGACGATGACCTCAGGAAACTTCCCATTGAGTTGATCCAGCGGGGCAAGTACCAGCCGCGAACAGATATCGAACCGGAGTCGCTGCAAGAATTGGCGGACAGCATTAAGGCTCAGGGCGTCATGCAACCTATCCTTGTACGGCCTATTTCCGACAAGAAATATGAAATTATTGCCGGTGAGCGGCGCTGGAGAGCCTCGGCATTGGTCGGATTGGACACTATTCCGGTGATCGTAAAAAATGTGAGCGATGAAGCGGCGATAGCCATGGCGCTGATCGAGAATATTCAGCGGGAAGACCTCAACCCCATAGAGGAGGCCGGGGCAATGCAACGTCTGCAGCAGGAGTTTGAGCTGACCCAGCAGGAGGTTGCGAGCGCAGTGGGCAAATCGCGCTCAACAATAGCAAACTTACTGCGTTTGATGAGCTTGCGCGAGGACGTCCGCAAATTGCTTGAACACGGGGACCTGGACATGGGCCATGCCCGGGCCATATTGGCGCTGAACGAGGTTGATCAGTCCCACTGCGCAAGGTCCGTGGTGGCGAAAGGCCTGTCCGTACGGCAAACTGAGGCGCTGGTGCGTTCCCTGCTCGAAAGAAAGGACGAACCTGTCAAGGAAAGGCGGCTCGACCCCAATATTCGCCGCTTGCAGGACGAACTGGCGCAGAAAATTGGCGCCAAGGTGCAGATTAAGCACAGCGCCAGCGGCAAAGGCAAACTGGTGCTCAACTACAGTAGTCTCGATGAACTCGACGGTATTCTCAGCCATATCAAATAGTGCAATACCTGGAATCGCCCTGCGTGAGCATCGGTCCGGGTATGATTTATTGTGATACCCGCTATTCGCTGGTTGAACCTGACTATTAATCAACCTATAATGCGGCCGCCTGAATTGAGGAAGGGCCCGTGGGGGAGATGGTAAGGACGCCACAGTTGAGGGCCTGCAGTGGTTGGTGCTGAAATAAAGCGACCTGCCGTGTATCGCATCACGGTGATTCAGTTGGCGATTCTTGTGCCGTTGTGCGCAGTGTTATTATTCGTCGATCGGGTATGGGCCTATTCGGTATTTAGCGGGGGTTTGATAGCATCCCTCCCCCAAGCTTACTTTGCAGCCCGGGTGTTCCGGTGGCGAGGGGCGCAATCTGCCAGAGCAGTTGCCAATTCAAGCTATGCGGGGCTGGTGGGGAAATTTATTTTTAGTGCCGCCGGATTTGCCGTGATTTTTGCTACGGTTAGACCCATTGACGGGCTGGCGGTATTCGCTGGCTACTTGATTATGTTTGCGATACAAGTTACTGGAACATGGGTGTTGTTGAGCAGCACCCGCTAGAACACACAGACACACATTGATAGACAACAAGAGCTTTTGTAGATGGCTGGCGAAAATCCAACGATTTCCGAATACATTGTCCACCACCTGACCAATCTGACCTATGGCAAATTGCCTGGGGGGTTCGAACGTGAAGATGGATCCATCATAGCCGATGGCGGCGCCTGGGTGATGGCCCATGGCGGAGAAGAGTCCGCAGCGATGGGCTTTAACGCAATTCACGTAGACTCCATGTTTTGGTCGATTAGCCTGGGAATTCTATTTTGCTGGCTATTCCGCGGCGTGGCCAAAAAGGCCGACTCCGGTGTACCAAGCGGTTTGATAAACATGTTAGAAATGGTGGTGGAATTTGTCGACGACACCGTTCGCGATACCTTTCACGGCCACAACAAACTGGTTGCACCGCTCGCCCTGACGGTGTTTGTCTGGGTATTTCTGATGAACCTGATGGATTTGCTGCCGGTGGATCTGGTGCCGACCCTGCTGGGCTTCACCGGCATCCATTTTCAAAAAATTGTCCCCTCCACCGACCCCAATATCACCATGGGCATGGCTGTTGGCATCTTTATTCTGATGCTGTACTACTCGATCAAGGTGAAGGGTTTTGGTTTTGTCAAAGAGTTGACCATGACTCCGTTTAACCACTGGGCATTTATTCCGGTGAACCTGTTTATGGAAGTGGTTGGCCTGCTGGCCAAGCCCTTCTCGCTCGGCCTGCGCCTGTTTGGCAATATGTATGCGGGCGAGATGATATTTATCCTCATTGCAGCGCTGTTCAGTGCCGGCTGGGGCTGGATGTTACCGGCTGGCTTGTTGCAAATGGGTTGGTCGATTTTCCACATCCTGATCATCGTCCTGCAAGCATTTATCTTCATGGTGCTGACGATCGTGTATCTCAGTATGGCCCATGAGGACCACTGATTTTATTTTAACCATTGCTGATAACAGCAGTTTTTAACTCTAGGAGAAAGAAATGCCAGAATTAGTCTACGTTGCCGCAGCAATCATGATGGGCCTGGGTGCCCTGGGTGCCGCCATCGGTGTTGGTTTGTTGGGTGGTAAATTGATCGAAGGGTCAGCTCGTCAGCCCGAGCTTGCCCCTAAACTCCAGGTTACTTTCTTCCTGGGTGCGGGCCTGGTCGACGCTATCCCCATTATCGGTGTTGGTATCGCGATGTACCTGATTTTCGTTGTCGCAGCTTAATTGCCGCAACTGGTAAGAGAAGGGCCTCCTTTCAGGGTGGCCCATATAATCAGTGAGGAGCACAACGCGTGAATATTAACCTTACGCTAATCGGGCAGATGTTAGCGTTCATCTGCTTTGTCATGTTCTGCATGAAGTATGTCTGGCCGCCTATTATAGCTGCCATGAAGGAACGGACCGAAAAAATTGCCGATGGCCTGGCTGCCGCAGACCGCGCCAGCCACGACCTCGAGTTGGCCCAGGAAAAGGCGGTAGAGCGTCTTAAAGAGGCTAAAGTTGAGGCGTCGGGCATCGTCGACGCTGCCAACAAGCGAGCGAATCAAATTATCGACGAAGCCAAAGACACGGCGGTTGTAGAGGCCGATAGAGTTAAAGCTTCTGCCCGGGCCGAGATGGAACAGGACGTCAACCGGGCGCGGGAACAATTGCGTGGTCAGGTTGCAAGTCTGGCCCTGGCGGGTGCCGAGAAAGTTCTGGGCGCCGAGATTGATCAACAGGCACACGCTGACTTGGTAGACAAGTTAGCCGCAGAGCTGTGACGGCGAGGTAGCTATGGCTGAATTAAGCACATTGGCACGTCCCTACGCTAAAGCGGCTTTTGAGTTTGCCCGGGATAAAGACGCACTGGCCGCGTGGTCAGAGCAGTTGTCTACCCTGGCCAATGTCACGGCGGATGACGCCATGGAGGCTGTCCTTGGCAGCCCGGCCATGACGGCGGCACAGCAGACCGAGACTTTGAATGAGGTTTGTGGCGAAGCCCTGGGAGCGGAAGTGCGCAATTTTGTCGCCATCCTGGCAGACAACAAACGCCTTACCCTGTTGCCTGAGATTTACACTTTGTATGAGCAGCACAAAGCAAACCAGGAAAAGTCAGTAGATGTGAACGTGGTGTCAGCTTTTGATTTGGACGATGCAATCAAGGACAAACTGGCAGAAGTATTGAGTAAGAAACTTGAACGCGAGGTAAAGGTGACTACGTCTACGGACAAGAGCCTTTTAGGTGGCGTTTTGATCAGGGCCGGCGATCTGGTGATCGATGGCTCCGTGCGCGGCAGGCTGAACAAGCTTGCTGAAGCAATGAATTCCTAGATTTAGGATTTGAGGAAACAAGCATGCAGCAACTGAATCCATCAGAGATTAGCGAAATTATCAAACAGCGCATCGACCAGCTCGATGTGTCTAGTGAAGCACGTAACGAAGGTACTATTGTTTCGGTAGCCGACGGCATTATTCGTATTCACGGCCTGACTGACGTCATGTTCGGCGAAATGATCGAGTTTGACCATGGCGTCTACGGCATGGCCTTGAATCTGGAGCGCGACTCTGTGGGCGCGGTTATCCTGGGCGATTACAAGAGCCTCGCGGAAGGTCAAACTTGCCGCTGTACTGGCCGTATTTTGGAAGTGCCCGTGGGCCCGGAGCTTCAGGGCCGCGTAGTAGATGCACTGGGTAACTCCATCGACGGCAAAGGGCCGGTTAACGCCGCGCTTACCGACGCATTGGAAAAAGTTGCTCCGGGCGTCATTACCCGCAAGTCAGTAGATCAGCCTGTGCAAATTGGCCTCAAGTGTATCGATGGCATGGTGCCCATCGGCCGCGGCCAGCGTGAGTTGATTATTGGCGACCGCCAAATTGGCAAGACCGCGATAGCGGTCGACGCGATTATCAATCAGAAAGGCACCGGCGTTAAGTGTATTTATGTGGCGATTGGCCAGAAAGCGTCTTCGGTTGCAGCGGTTGCGCGCAAGCTGGAAGAACACGGCGCCATGGACCACACCATCATCGTCGCAGCGACCGCTGCCGATCCCGCTTCCATGCAATATCTGGCACCTTTTGCCGGTTGTTCCATGGGTGAGTACTACCGTGATCGCGGCGAAGATGCGCTGATCATTTATGATGATTTGACCAAGCAGGCCTGGGCCTACCGTCAAATTTCACTGCTGCTTCGCCGCCCACCCGGGCGTGAAGCCTATCCCGGCGACGTGTTTTATCTCCACTCCCGCTTGCTGGAGCGTGCGGCCAGAGTGAATGAGGCCTACGTCGAGAAATTCACCAATGGTGAAGTAAAAGGTAAAACCGGTTCATTGACCGCACTGCCCATTATTGAAACCCAGGCGGGTGACGTGTCTGCGTTCGTACCGACCAACGTAATTTCGATTACCGACGGCCAGATCTTTCTGGAAGCCGACATGTTCAACGCGGGGGTGCGCCCGGCAATGAATGCGGGTATTTCAGTATCGCGGGTAGGTGGTGCCGCTCAAACCAAAATCATGAAGAAGTTGTCCGGCGGTATTCGTACCGCTCTGGCGCAATATCGGGAACTGGCAGCATTCTCCCAGTTTGCCTCGGATCTGGATGATGCCACCAGGGCACAGCTGGATCACGGTGAGCGGGTTACCGAGTTGATGAAGCAAAAGCAGTATTCACCGCAGAGTGTTGCGGAAATGGGCATCATGCTCTATGCCGCCAACGAAGGACACTTAAACGATGTTGAGGTGAACAAGATCGGTGATTTCGAATCGGCCTTGCTCTCTTACATGCACGCTGAACACGCCGACCTGATGAACGATATCGTCAAATCAGGCGACTATAACAGCGACATCGAGGCTTCTTTTAAAGAGGCGATCGAGAAGTTTAAAGCCACTCAAACCTGGTAAATCGAGGGCTATATTAGATGGCAGCCGGAAAAGAAATTAGGACCAAGATCTCGAGTATTCAAAATACGCAGAAGATCACCAGCGCGATGGAAATGGTCGCCGCCAGTAAAATGCGTAAAGCCCAGGATCGGATGCGGGTCGGTAAGCCATACGCCAGACGTATGCGTGCAGTGGTGGGCCATATTGCCAACGCCGCCCCGGAATATCGGCATATGTACATGCAGGAACGCGAGGTTAAGCGGGTCGGCTATATCGTTATTTCCAGTGATCGCGGTTTGTGTGGCGGCCTGAACAGCAACCTGTTCAGGGCCACCATGAAGTCCATGAAAGAGTGGGCAGATCGCGACATCGAAATCGACTTGAGCTTGATTGGCGCCAAAGCTGCGGCATTTTTTGGCAGTTATGGCGGCAATGTGATTGCAGCAGTGCGCGATATTGGCGAAGCACCGATGGTCGCCGATTTGATTGGCGCAGTAAAGGCGATGTTGGATGCCTATGCCGATGGCAAAATAGACAAGCTTTATCTTGTGGGCAATGAGTTTGTGAACACCATGACTCAGGAACCCACGGTTGAACAGCTTCTGCCGCTGGTGGCAGAAGAAAGCGAAACCATGCGCCATCACTGGGACTATCTGTACGAGCCCGATGCCAGGGAATTGCTTGAGGGATTGTTGACGCGTTATATCGAATCACAGGTCTACCAGGCGGTGGTTGAAAACGGCGCCTGTGAACAGGCCTCGAGAATGATCGCGATGAAGAGCGCGACCGACAATGCCGGCGATATGATTGATGACTTGCAGCTTATTTACAACAAAGCGCGCCAGTCGGCAATTACCCAGGAATTGTCAGAAATAGTTAGCGGGGCTGCCGCGATCAGCTAAAGCGCGGGTCGAAGTAGAGACAGCAACGTGGGAAAAGATTCGGCGAAACGCAGCAGCGACGCGTCCAGCCAGACAGAAATAAACTTTGATATAGAGGATCCGAACATGAGCAGCGGACGTATCGTACAAATTATCGGCGCGGTTATCGACGTGGAATTTCCACGTGAAGACGTACCGAAGGTTTACGACGCACTGATGGTGAGTGACAAAGATTTAACCCTGGAAGTCCAGCAGCAATTGGGTGACGGCGTGGTTCGCACCATTGCGATGGGTGCATCCGAGGGGGTTTCCCGCGGCTTGAGTGTTGAAAATACCGGCTCGCCAATCTCAGTGCCGGTGGGTATTGAGACACTGGGTCGCATCATGGATGTACTGGGTAAGCCAATCGACGATTGTGGCCCCATCGGTGAAAAAGAGCGGGCGTCTATCCACCGCGACGCGCCGGCCTATGACGAACTGGCAGCCTCTGATGATCTACTGGAAACAGGCATTAAAGTGATCGACTTGATTTGCCCCTTCGCCAAAGGCGGTAAAGTTGGCCTGTTCGGCGGCGCCGGTGTGGGCAAGACGGTCAACATGATGGAGCTGATTAACAACATCGCCACCGAGCACTCGGGTTTGTCTGTGTTTGCCGGTGTAGGTGAGCGTACTCGAGAGGGTAACGATTTTTACTTCGAAATGCAGGAGTCAAAGGTTGTCGATGTAGAGACACCTTCTAACTCTAAAGTGGCAATGGTATACGGTCAGATGAATGAGCCCCCCGGGTGTCGTCTACGTGTGGCCTTAACCGGCTTGACCATGGCGGAAAAATTTCGGGACGAAGGCCGTGACGTACTGTTGTTTATCGACAACATCTACCGTTACACCCTCGCGGGCACCGAGGTGTCTGCGTTGCTGGGTCGTATGCCGTCAGCGGTGGGTTACCAGCCTACTCTGGCCGAGGAAATGGGTGTGCTGCAGGAACGCATCACCTCGACCAAGTCCGGCTCCATTACTTCAATCCAGGCGGTCTACGTACCGGCGGATGACTTGACTGACCCCTCGCCAGCCACCACCTTTGCGCACCTGGACTCTACGGTTGTGTTGAGCCGTGACATTGCTTCCAAGGGTATCTATCCCGCGATCGACCCGCTGGATTCCACCTCCAGACAGTTGGACCCGCTGATTATCGGTACCGAGCATTATGAAGTGGCCCGCGGTGTACAATCGGTACTGCAGCGCTACAAGGAATTGAAGGACATCATCGCCATTCTGGGCATGGACGAATTGTCTGAAGAAGACAAGCAGAGTGTGGATCGCGCCCGTAAGATCGAGCGCTTCCTGTCCCAGCCTTTCCACGTGGCGGAAATTTTTACCGGTTCTCCCGGCAAATATGTTTCGCTGAAAGAAACCATTGCCGGCTTCAAAGGAATATTGGCGGGTGAGTACGACCACCTGCCCGAGCAGGCGTTCTACATGGTTGGCGGCATCGAAGAAGCCGTTGAGAAAGCTAAGACCCTGTAGCGCAAAGAAGAGGGCTTCCCTATGGTTATGACAATTCACTGCGACATAGTAAGCGCAGAAGAAGAGATCTTCTCCGGCCTGGTAGAGATGCTGGTGGCCAGTGGTGTGGAGGGGGAGCTGGGGGTTAGTTATGGCCACGCCCCATTACTAACCTCGCTGGTTCCCGGTCCGGTTCGTATCGTCACCCAGGGTGGTGAAGAAGAAATCTATTACGTGTCAGGCGGCTTTTTGGAGGTTCAGCCCGGAGTGGTCTCCATTTTGGCGGATACCGCTATTCGCGCAGCCGATGTTGACGAGGCCGCGGCGGAAGAGGCGCGTAGAGAGGCAGAACAGGCGCTGGCTAATCAGTCGGGTGAGTTTGACTACGGTCGAGCGTCGGCACGTCTGGCGGAAGCTGCTGCCCAGTTGGCCACCTTGAGGAAAATGAAGAATCGCGCCGGTCGCGGTTAGATTCGCCGCAGTCCTGCGGTCGATTAGAGCCCCGCTACCCACCGGGGCTTTTTTATGCCCGCTGATAAGAGTTAGAGCAATTTCCACAAGGTATCGAACAGAATTTGCTGGGTGGAGGCGATGGCAGCGGAGTCTATGATCACCACCACCGGATATTTATTGCTGGCCAGGGTGATCATGGCCACCTTGGGAGGATAGATAGCAATATAGGATGCGTCGGTAGCGTCCCCTGCGGGCAGCCATTTGCGCTCTGCAAATTCCGCCTCATCACCGCCCTCGCCCACCGCCAGCACTCTTACTTTAATCCCTCGACTCACCCGTTGTTTGGTAAAATTGGGAAAGGGTCGGTAGAGGTGTTCACGCAGGGTTTTGGTTGAGATCACGGCATAGCCCTGCTCCGGGTTTTGGCCACAACTGTCGAGAATGTCCCGCAGCACCAACTCCACGCCATCGTCCCCCTCGTAGAACCGCACGTTACCTAAACTAAACTCGGATTGGGTCTGCTTCAATGCCGGAATAATGTCTTTTCGCAGCTGATCCATAGCGAGGCTGAGCGCCTGTTGTTTACTCTCCCCAAGGCTCAGCAGACGCTCGGGATCTTCCGCCTGAAATACCCGGCGGCGCCCCTTGGGGAAATAGCTGACGATGCCCTTGGTGGCCAACTGTTTCAGTGTTTCATAGGTGCTGCCCCTATTGATGCCGGATTCCGCCGCCACATCCCGTATGGATGCCGGCCCCAGCCGCAGCAGCGCCCGATAAATGCTAATCTGGCGGTCATCTAGACCCAGTATGTGCAGGCTTTCGAGTTTAGTTGTTGTCATTTTATTTGTGACAAGTTACGTTGTATTACATTGATAGCTGTTTAATATGCATCTTTCACTGTATATATGTCAAAAAATAACGGACATAAATCTTAATAGACAATTAGAGTATGAGTTTCGCCATGAACCTAGAAGTCATTATTCTCGCGGCCGGACAGGGCACCCGCATGAAATCCCGCTTGCCCAAGGTTTTGCACAAGGTAGCCGGTCGGACGCTACTGGAGCATGTTGTGCTCGCCGCCCAGGCCCTGGAGCCCGTGGCCATTCACGTGGTGGTGGGCCACGAAGCTGAACAAGTGCAGGCGGCGTTGGCCGCCTATTCCCTGCAGTGGGTACTCCAGGAGGAGCAGCTGGGAACCGGACACGCAGTGCTACAGGCCCTGCCTAATCTGGCGCCCGGCAGTACGGTGCTGGTGCTGGTCGGCGATGTGCCGCTGATCAACCCCGAGACCCTGAAAACCCTGGTGGCGAAGGCCAACACCACGCCGGCGTTACTGACCGCGCAGGTTGGCGACCCCTATGGTCTGGGGCGTATTGTCCGCGATGATGACGGCACGCTGCTGGAGGTGGTGGAAGAGAAAGATGCCACGGTAGCCCAGCGTCTGATAACAGAAATAAACACCGGCGTCATTGCAGCGCCCTGCGAAGATCTACTGCTGTATTTACCCCAGGTGGGCAGCGCCAATAAGCAGCGCGAGTACTATTTACCCGATATGCTGGGCCTGGCAGTAAAAGCGGGCAAAACAATCGCCTCCTGCGCCGCCGCGTCGGAATTGGAAATACTCGGGGTAAACGATCGGGTGCAACTTAACCGAATTGAACGGGTGTATCAGCAGCGCCAGGCTGAGAGCTTGATGCGAGATGGGGTATCCATTGCCGATGCCAGCCGCCTGGATATACGCGGTAGCCTGAGTTGCGGAATTGATGTCAGCATCGATGTGAATGTGGTGATTGAAGGCGAGGTGCAATTGGGCAACGGGGTGAGTATTGGGCCAAACTGCGTATTGATCGATGTGGTTGCTGGAGATGGCGTCTCTATCCACGCTATGAGCCACTTGCAAGGCGCTGTGATTGCGGAGGATTGCTCGGTAGGTCCCTTCGCCCGATTGCGACCGGGTACGACACTGGGCCGGGGCGCCAGAATCGGTAACTTTGTAGAAACCAAAAAAGCGGCCATCGGTGCGGGCAGCAAAGTGAACCATCTCAGTTATATTGGCGATTGCGAAATGGGCGTGGGGGTCAACATCGGCGCGGGTACGATTACCTGCAATTACGACGGCGTCAACAAATTCACAACAGACATAGGCGATGGGGTGTTTGTGGGTTCTAACAGCACCCTGGTGGCACCCCTGAAAATTGAACAAGGCGGGTTTATTGGGGCGGGGTCCACCGTCACCAAGGCCGTGGGCACAAATGAGTTAGCCGTGAGTCGCGCGCGGCAGAAAAATATTCGGGGCTGGCAGCGCCCGACCAAAAAAACCGGAGAATAAGAATGTGTGGCATTGTGGCTGCGACCGCGCAGCGTGAAGTTTCCGAAATATTATTAGAGGGCCTGCGGCGGCTGGAGTACCGCGGCTATGATTCGGCCGGTATGGCGCTGCTCAGCGAGCAGGGCCAATTACAGGTGCACAAGCGCCAGGGCAAAGTTGCCGAATTGGAAAACGCCCAGCAGCAAGTACCTATTCATGGTCATCAGGGCATCGCGCATACGCGTTGGGCGACTCACGGCAAGCCCACCTCTATCAATGCTCATCCACACCTGTCGGGTGACAGGGTAGCCGTGGTGCACAACGGGATTATCGAAAACCACACGGCACTGCGCAAAGAGTTAATTGATGCCGGCTATGAATTTCAGTCTGAAACCGACAGTGAGGTCGTTGTGCATCTGCTACACAGTTACCTGAGTGACGGTGAGAGTCTGCTCGATGCTATGGCGCATTGCACGACTCGTCTTGAAGGCGCTTATGCCCTGGCAGCACTGGATGTTGAGAGCCCCGGAAAGATTGTTGCAACCAGGAAGGGCAGCCCGCTGGTCGTTGGAGTTGGCATAGGAGAGAATTTTCTGGCCTCTGATCAACTGGCCCTGCGTCAGGTTACCGATCGGTTTATCTTTCTGGAAGAGGGAGATCTGGTTCAGATTACCCCCGACGCTCTGGAGATATTCGACAGCGAACAACAACGGGTTGAACGAGAGCCCACCCGTATTTCCGGTACCCTGGAGGTAGCGGAGCGTGGTGAGTACAACCACTTTATGATGAAGGAAATCTTTGAGCAGCCGCGTGCGGTGGCAGACACTCTAAATACAGAGCCGGGCTTGCAGATTAAAGATGAATACTTTGGCGCAGGTGCTGCTGAGATGTTCGATCAGGTCCGTGCGGTACAAATTGTCGCCTGCGGTACCAGTTTTCACTCTGGCCTGGTGGCGCGCTATTGGTTAGAGGAAATAGCGGGTATCCCCTGCCAGGTAGAGGTGGCCTCCGAGTTCCGCTACAGACGCCGGGCGCAACAGCAAGGTACTTTACTGGTAACCATATCGCAGTCCGGGGAAACGGCCGATACCCTGGCGGCACTCAGAAATGTGGCGGAGGGTGAATTTATAGGCAGCCTGGTGATCGCCAATGTCGACAACAGCTCACTTGTGCGCGCGAGCGACCTGGTTTTTCTAACAAGGGCTGGAATTGAAATTGGCGTGGCCTCTACCAAAGCCTTCACCACCCAACTGGTTGCCTTGTTAATGCTTACGGTCGCATTGGGCCGACGCGGTTCGCTCAGCGTGGACAAACAGCGGGAGTTGGTAAACGCCTTGCACGATTTACCAAACTACATAGAACAAACACTGAAACTGGATTCGGCCATTAGGGATTTGTCGGAGTCGTTTATCTCCAAGCATCACGCACTCTTTCTGGGCAGAGGTATCGCCTATCCCATCGCCATGGAAGGGGCATTGAAGCTCAAGGAAATTTCCTACATTCACGCTGAAGCCTACCCTGCGGGGGAGCTCAAACACGGCCCGCTGGCCCTGGTGGATGCCGATATGCCTGTGGTGGCCGTAGCGCCCAATGATGAGCTACTGGGAAAACTAAAGTCTAACCTTGAAGAGGTGCGCTCTCGCGGTGGTGAACTCTATGTGTTTGCCGATGTTGGCGCCGACTTCCCGGATGATGATCGGGTTCATGTGTTGCCCATGCCAAGCTGTCCGGAGGTGCTGATGCCAATTGTCTACACGGTGGCTCTGCAGTTGCTGTCCTACCATGTGGCAGTGCAAAAAGGCACCGATGTTGATAAGCCGCGCAATTTGGCAAAGTCGGTTACCGTCGAATAGCCGGTAACCGGCAAGCTTTCCCCCATCTGCCAGCCTTAGCCCAAACCACCAGGATGTAAGGACGCGATCATGGGCAAGGCACTGAGTATCGTCTATCGCGTAATGGCCACGCGCCTGATTCGCAGGGCCGGATTCTCCCGTGAGATAAGACCTCTATTTGCCTCACATCAGGAAAGCGCCACGCCCCGGGCATGTTGGCATTGGAGCTTTCTTTTGGTGCCGAGATGAGGTCCAGACAATCAGTTTGTTTGCGAATACTTCAGTGAGATATACTTGCCCGACAAAAGTGTTGTCCCGGCCCTGAAGGTCTTCCTGGAAAGAGGCGACAAAAAAATCGGTGTATAAGAAAGATGTGCGATACATTCGTTGCCTTGGGCAAAGCGACAAAGTCCGGTGAGATCATATTTGCTAAAAATAGTGACCGGCAATTCAACGAAGCGCAGTATCTCGAATTGCTTCCAGGGGAAAATTATTCAAGTCCTCGCAAACTTACTCTCACCTATATTGATATAGACCAATTGGACAACACAAACGCTGTGTTTTTGTCTAGACCTCATTGGATTTGGGGAGCTGAGATGGGGGTCAACGAGCATGGCCTTGTCATCGGCAACGAGGCTATTTTCAGCAGATTACCGGCTGCGACTGCCGACGGTATTATTGGCATGGATTTACTGCGCTTGGCTTTAGAACGGGCCTGTGATGTTGATGAAGCCGTAGACGTCATGACAAGTCTATTGGCGCAATATGGACAGGGTGGCAACTGCGGTTATCAACAGCCTGTTATCTATGAAAATTCCTTTATTATCTCAGATGAACAAGGGGCCAAAGTACTTGAAACAGCGGGCCGGGAGTGGGTTGTTCGACCAGTCGTGGATACCTATGCAATCTCCAACACCATGACAATCGAGAAGGAGTTTTCTGCTTCCAGCCCTGCCCTAAAAAGTGCAGCGAGGCAGAATCAGCTGTGGGACGGTACGGGGGTACTCGATTTTAAGTCGGCGTTCGAAGACCAAAGCAGGCTCGTGACAGGAGAGCAACGCAGACGACGAGCCTCTCAGTTATTGGAAAACATGACCGGAAAAATTAGCGTCACCGATGCCTTTCGAGTATTGCGAGACCATGGGGAGCCTACTGATGAAGGGGGCGCTGGGCCCGGCCTATGTATGCACGCTAAAACAGATGCGCTTGGGCAGACAACAGCCTCTTTGGTGTCTTCGCTGGGAGGCGGAAAACAAGTGCATTGGGTTACTGGCACAGCCGCGCCCTGCATATCTATATTCAAGCCTGTGACATTCGAGACAGGCATCCCGGACCACGGAGCAAAACCGGGCGCCGACGAGGAGGATGTAACATCGCTTTGGTGGCGGCATATGAAACTCATGGAGCGACTTCTTGAGAACGGGAAGGGTGGTCTCGATGTAGACTCATTTGTCGACGAGCGAGATGAATTGGAGGCAGGCTTTGTAACGACTATAGATGAATGTCCGCCTCCAGAAGACGAACAGTCAAGGGACATGCTTCGCACTGCAGTCAATGACTGTTGGGGCAAAGCCATGGAGTTTGAAAACCGGTGGATTGAAAAATGTCTATGAGACCGGAAGAGCAAGCTTGAGCTAACAAGCTTCCCTGGCTTAATACGGACGGAGGATATCTGGGGTCAGAGTCGAAATAGGTTTTTTGACTCTGACCCCTAAACTTGGGAGAAAGCAGGTCACTGCAGGTCTTCGACCAAATTGCTCAGCGCTACACTCCCGGGTTATTCAAAACCTAAGCCGCCTTTTGACTGCTCATCTTCAGCGCCCCGCCGCGCCTTCGATTTTTGGCTTGGAAAGTGGTCGGTGAGTGATTCCTCCTGCAAAACCCAGGGCTAGAATGAGATACGTGCTGTCCAGAATGGTTGTGCCTTGGAGGAGAAATGGGAGAGCGTTAGCGGTGGCACTGGACAAAGCATCAACTACTACCATCCGGGCCGCGACGAGTGGCATCAGCTGTGGAACGACGGAGGTGCGAGTATCATCGATATTCGTGGCGGTCTGCGCGAAGGCGTTATGAGGTTAGAGGGCACTATCTATTATTTGGACAAGGAGGTTGAAAAAGACTTTCGCGGCAGTTGGACGCCTCTGGAAGATGGTCGCGTGAGGCATTTTTTTGAAGAGCGCGATGAAAATGGGGAGTGGCAAGTGTGGTTTGAAGGATTTTATTCCCGTAACCAGTGAAGTAAGCCTCGGGTTGTATAACTTTATGCAGAAGCTGGGCAAGCGGAAGGCAAGGGACTGTGCCAATAGCAAAGGGCTGGCTATACTGATGGAACAACACTTCCAGTGCCTACTCAGGGAATACACTCAATGTCCGACGCCCTATTCAGTGATTTACTTGTTATCGATTGCGCCAGTTTCATTGCCGGCCCCGCTGCTGCGACCATACTGGCAGATTTCGGCGCCCGGGGATCAAGATAGAGCCACCCGGAGGCGATGGCTATCGTATGCTAAAGCACTTGCCGGGTCTGCCTGTGAGCGAAGGCAACTACCCCTGGACCTTGACCAATCGCAGCAAAGAGAGCCTGGCAGTTGACCTAAAATCCAAGGAAGGCCGGGCGTTGTTGGATCAGCTTATTGCCAAGGCCGATGTGTTTATCACCAATTATCCACTGCCTGTGCGCAGACGGCTGAGATTGGGTTTCGAGGATATTCACGCGGTCAACCCCAAAACAATATATGCCTCATTAACCCCCTATGGTGAGCGGGGCCCAGAAGCCGACAAGACCGGTTACGATGCTACTGCGTGGTGGGCGCGTTCCGGCTTAATGGATTTAGTGCGGCACTCTGAAGACACCCCTCCGGCGGTGTCGGTGCCGGGCATGGGTGACCATATGGCGGCGAATACCCTGTACGGCGCGATAGTCACCGCCCTGTACAGGCGTGAACGCACGGGCGAGGGCGCTATGGTTGGCACTTCACTAATGGCGAATGGCCTGTGGTCCAACGGTCTGATGGTGCAGGCGGCCTTGGACGGCGCCGATATGAGTCCGCGCTTAACTGCAGATAGCCGCAGCGCGTTTACCGAAGTGTACGGTTGCCGCGATGGTCGCTGGTTCATTTTGACCATACTGGGGCAGGCGGAGGAACGGGCCTGGCCCGAACTGCTGCGCTCCCTGGAGCGTGAAGACTTGTCCCAGGATGCGCGCTTTGCAAGCCCAGAGGCGCGTAAAGAGAATAACTCTGCCCTCAAGATGATGTTCAGAGACGCTTTTTTGCAGCGTGATTGGGCGGACTGGAACACGCGATTTGTCGAGCATGGCATTACTTGTGGCCGTATAGCGCAAGCTGTTGACTATCGAAACGATGAGCAGGCCGACGCAGCGCAAATGTTTACCGAGTTCGATGATGGCTCGGGCGATCGCACCATTGATAGTCCTTTGTTTGTCGCAGGAGAGGCCAAAATTGCCCCCCGGCGTGCGCCGGACGCCGGTGAACACAGCCTGGCGATACTCGAGGAGTTGGGGCTGGATGCAGCGTCGCAGCAGAGATTGTTAGAGGCAGGGGTCGTTTCCTAGACAGTAACGATTTCCGATATCTGGGGTCAGAGTCGAGATAGGTGTTTTGACTCCGACCCGAAACTTCAAACTTCCACCCCAAACTTCCGCTCAGGAGTAGTAAGTAACCTGCCCCAGAATTACCACCTTGCTAAACGTGATATCGTGAATTGCGCAATATATCCCGGGGGGAAGGCCATGTTCCAGGGGATCCGTGTACTACTTGTTTTATTACTAACAGCTGGTACGGCCTATGCTGATCAGAACAGGGAGTGGACCCATCACGGTGGCAGTCCCAGTGGGCTTCAATATTCCTCAATCGATCAAATTAATCCGGGTAATGTAAGGCGACTTAAAGAAGTATGGCGCTTTAGAACCGGAGAACTGGGCCAGGATTCCGCCGAGGGATACTCCTTCCAGGCCAATCCTATTGTGGTGCGTGGCGCCCTCTACGTCTCCACCGGCAGCTCCATTATCGTGGCGGTGAATCCCGCCACAGGCAAAGAGCTGTGGCGATTTGATCCACACATAGATCGATCAAAAAATACCGCCGAAACTTCCAATCGTGGCGTGAACTCCTGGATCGATGAGCGTAAAGCGGAAGACGAGCAGTGCTTTCACACCATCTACACGGGAACGCTAGACGGACGAATGATTGCCGTGGACGGTGCTACCGGCCAGCCCTGTATTGAATTTGGTAACAATGGTCAGGTCGACTTGAGCGAGGACGTGCGACTGACGCAAAGTGATGGATTGGAGTATGGGATAACTTCGCCACCGGTGATCGTGGGTGACACCCAGGTGAGTGGCTCCGCTGTGGGAGATAACCGCGGGGTTGAAATTGAACTGGGAATAGTTCATGCGCTGGATGCACGCACCGGCGAGCGGCGCTGGCGTTTTGACCCCATTCCCAGGGATGGCAAAAACCCCATGCACGGGAGTTGGAACCCACAACAGGTTAAGAAGGCCAGTGCCGCGAACGCCTGGGCCCCCTTGGCCGCCGACAGTGAACTGGGCCTGATCTATGTGCCCACTGGATCTGTTAGTCCTGATTTCTACGGCGGTGAACGCGAGGGTGACAACCGTTACGCGAACTCCCTGGTAGCCCTGGATGTCAATAATGGGGCCGTCGTCTGGCACCAACAATTGGTTCATCATGATGTGTGGGACTTCGATTTGCCCGCACAGCCCACTCTCGTTGAATTACAACGCGATGGGAGAACGATACCCGCGGTTATACAGTCCACGAAAATGGGCATGTTGTTCACTTTTGATCGCCGCACGGGAGAACCGATTTTCGGAATGGAAGAGCGCCCCGTGCCCCAGGGCGGCGTGCTGGGTGAACACCTGTCTAAAACTCAGCCATTTCCGCCGGCGCCTCCGCCATTGATGTCCCATGCGCCTGTTTCGCCCGACGATGCCTGGGGATTGTTATGGTTCGATGAATGGGCTTGTGGGCGAAAGTTTTCGACACTACGATCAGAGGGCATTTACACGCCACCGAGCCTGGAGGGGACCTTGCTGTATCCCTCTTACGTAGGCGGTGGTAATTGGGGCGGTATTGCATTCGACCCCGATCGCCAGATTGTCATTGTTAATACCATGCAAATCGCTGCAGAAGTTCAATTAATCGAGCGAAATGAATTCCTCGAGATGGCGCGCTCAGGCGATTACCCGGAGTCGGAGTTTGCGTTTCAGCAAGGCACACCATATGGAATGCGTCGGCAGATGTTGTTATCGCCGTTAGGTGTGCCCTGCTCTGCTCCGCCCTGGGGACGTTTGTCGGCGGTTGACATGCGTGCGGGAACCATTTTATGGCAGGTACCGCTAGGTACAATTGAGGATCTGGTCCCAGCATTCGTGCCGGCGTTGGAATTGGGAGTTCCAAATATTGGGGGGCCCATTATGACTGCCAGTGGCATTACGTTTATCGCGGCGACCAGCGGCAACTACCTGCGTGCATTTGATGTAGAAACCGGTAAAGAACTGTGGAAAGGCCGCTTGCCGGCTGGGGGCCAGGCTACGCCCATGACGTACATGGTGGATGGCAGGCAGTATGTGGTTATTGCCGCCGGTGGTCACCTTCCCATGGGGACGACGCCAGGCGACTATGTAGTGGCCTTTGCCCTCGCTGAGTAGCGATATCTGAGGATATTTGGGGTCAGAGTCGAAATAGGTATTTTGACTCTGACCCCTAGCTTCCGGGAGAGGGGTTACTGCTTTGTCGCGGGTGTCACACCGGCCACGTACATCAGGCCGGCCATGATGGCCAGGTTCTTGACGAAGTTCTGCATTTCATGGGCCTGCTGTATGCCATCCTCTATGGCCCAGAAATTGTGCATGAAGAGGCTGATGACCAGGGTCAGGCCAGCCAGCACGAAGGCCATTAGCTGGGTGCGGTAACCGACCAGCAGGCTCACGCCGCCGCCGATCTGGATGATAATGGTCAGCACCAGCACCACCGGGATCAGGGGTACGTTATGCGCCGCCATATACTCGGCCATTCCGCTGAAACCGGTGATCTTGCTGATGGCCGGTACGATAAAATACAAACCCAGCAGGCCGCGGCCGGCAAGCTGTAGCGCACGTTGCGCGGTGGCTATGTTGTTGTCCATGGTTTTTATTAGCTCCTCTGTCGGTTCGATACGCTAGTGGGCGTGTGGCTCACTGGCGCGGTAAATCAGTGCTGGCTTATTCGGGCTTGCTCAGTTGCGCCGCGAGCGCCTTGAGAACATTCATTTCCTCCGCCGTCGGGGTGTAGCGGCCACCGCAGCGTGCGTCGGTGTTTTGCAGCAACCTGGTGATCTGTGGGGTCAGGGGAATCGGGTCGCAGCCGTGGCCGGTTTCGCAAATCATGTCGAATTCCGGTTTGGCTTTGACGTGACAGCCAAAGCAGTTGCCATCGAAGCGGTTGACCACGTCGACAAAGCCACGCTTGTGGATCTGGCTGCCTTGCGCCGAGACGTTGAGTTCAAAAAACTCCCAGTCTTTGGTGGCGGCGCTGTAGCCCCTGGGGTGTTTTACCATGACCTCGGTGGGCACCAGTTGGACCACCGAACCGGGCGGATACTCGCCACTGCCGGCCTCTGCGGCGGCAACCGTGGAGGCCAGTTGACCCTCAATTAAATTATCGACATAAAAACCGCGTACCGGCTGCATGTCCAGCACGCAGTTGAAGTCAGCATCGGTAATGGTCAGCTTGTCGGCCGCCGCAGTGCTAAAGCTGGCCAGCAGTAATAGTAAAGTACCTAGTATTTTCATGGTCTGTGCATGCTCCTCGTTTAGTTATTCAATGCCGCCAGTAACTGCTCGCACAGTTGCTTCAGCTCCAGTGCCTGCTCGCGGGGCAGGTCGATGGTGCAGGCTAATTTGTGCGGGATGTCGCGGGCCTTTTTTTTAAGGGCCATACCCGCCCGGGTGATGGTGATGATACGCACACGCTCGTCCTGCTCACTGCGCTTGCGCTGCACGAAGCCCTTGCCCTCAAGACGCTTCAGCAACGGGGTCAAGGTGCCGGAGTCCAGGCGCAGCCGCTGCCCCAGTTCTTTCACATTCAAACGGGTCTCCTGCCACAGCAGCATCAGCACCATGTATTGCAGGTAGGTAATGTCCAGCTCAGCCAGCAGCGGCCGGTAGGCCCGCACCAATGCATTGGCCGCACTGTACAGTGGGTAACACAGTTGGTTGTCAAACAATAGCGTGGCACCGTTGTCGGCATTACTTGTCATGTGCGTCTTGGGTAATCCAGTTGCGTAAAAAAATAGGTGGCGGCCACCGCGTAATCGAAGCCACCACACCAGGTTCTGTCGGGTGGCGATCTAGAGCAGATCATAAGTAAAGTCATTTGAATTGTCCAATATTATATTGTGCACAATATATATTTCTGATACGCTCTTGTCGCTACCACATATCAAACAACCGATCTTACGCTTTGGCCCAGGCCGGTATTGCCCGATTACCCCAGCGCCAGCAGCAATCAAAC
>Ga0114950_10000025_pt1 | contig 68736 bp, 67 predicted proteins | sample N075metaG_FD_83503 | JGI IMG/M metagenome (GOLD analysis project Ga0114950, IMG submission 83503) | Deep subsurface microbial communities from Kermadec Trench to uncover new lineages of life (NeLLi) - N075 metaG | ecosystem: Environmental > Aquatic > Marine > Ocean trench > Sediment | place...
CGGGCTGGCGCCAATATCCACGTCGTCTCTATTTAAATGCGCACTCAACTCACCCATCAGCCAATTAGCGGATTGCCTGGCATTGCCACAGACGGCACACACCGCGTCGAAGTAGTCTGCGATCTGGGGATCGCGACTGATCCAGGCGGCGTCGTTGGCCGCCAGCCCCAACTCGCTTTGATAGCGTTCGCGCCGCGCGATGGGCAGTTCCGGCATATCGGCGGCAATCTTGTCGACAAAGGCCTGACTGAACTCCAAGGGCAGTAAATCCGGGTCGGGAAAGTAGCGGTAGTCTGCGCTGAGTTCTTTGCCGCGCATGGAACGCGTCTCGTCACGGTCGGCGTCGTATTGGCGCGTTTCGCGTTCGATGGTGCCGCCGGCTTCGAGGACGTCGATGTGCCGCTGGATCTCATACAAAATGGCGCGCTCGACGAAGCGGAACGAGTTGATGTTCTTGATCTCGGTGCGTTCGCCCAGCTCTTCTTGTCCCACCGGCCGCACTGATACATTAGCGTCGCAGCGCATGCTGCCCTGGGAAAGGTCGCCATCACATATCTGCAGGTAGCGCACCAGCGTATGCATCTGCCGGAAGTAGGTGGCGGCTTCCTGGGCAGTACGCAAATCCGGTTCGGAAACCACCTCCAGTAAGGGCGTGCCAGTGCGATTCAGGTCGATGCCGGTTTTTCCTGGAAATAGATCGTGCACAGATTTACCGGCATCTTCTTCCAGATGCGCACGGGTGATGCCAATGGTGCGTTCGCTACCATCTTCCATTTGCAGTTGAATTTCGCCGCGTCCCACCACGGGTGTTTCGAACTGGCTGATCTGATAGCCCTTGGGGAGATCCGGGTAGAAGTAGTTTTTGCGATCAAAGATGGAATGCAGGTTTATTTGTGCGCCGATGGCGAGGCCGAATTTAACTGCCATGGCGACGGCTTGTTCGTTGAGCACCGGTAGCACGCCGGGTAGTCCCAAGTCGACGGCGCACGCCTGAGCATTGGGCTGGGCACCGAATTTGGTAGAAGCGCCGGAGAATATTTTGCTTTTTGTGGCCAACTGCACATGCAGTTCCAAGCCGATCACGGGTTCCCAGTTCATGTTGATGTGTCCGGGTGTTGTGTGTGCCAGTCTGTTTGTTGTTGAAAATCCCGGGCCAGACCGAGAATGAGATCTTCGCGAAAAGCGGGTCCTATCAATTGTGCGCCCACCGGTAGACCGTCAGTAAATCCACAAGGCATCGACAGCGCGGGTAGTCCAGCCAAGCTGACCGGTACGGTAAATTTATCCTGCTGATACATGGCGACGGGGTCTGCGGTGAGTGCGCCGGTGGTGAATGCAGGGCCGGGGGTGGTGGGGGTGAGCAGCACATCGACTTTGGCGAAAGCGTTGTTGAAGTCGTTGGCGATCAGGCGGCGTATTTTTTGCGCCTTAAGGTAATACGCATCGTAGTAGCCTACAGACAATGCGTAGGTGCCGGTCAGAATGCGGCGTTTCACTTCGTCTCCAAAGCCTTCGCTGCGGGAGCGTTGATACAAATCTTCCAGTGAGGTGGGGTTTTCGCAGCGGTGGCCAAAGCGCACCCCATCATAGCGTGACAAGTTGGTCGAGGCTTCGGCACCGGCGATGACGTAATAGGCCGGGATGGCGGCATCGGTATGGGGCAAGCTCACATCCATACAGGTGTGGCCCAATCCCTCCAGGACCGTGCGTACCTGCTCCAGATAGGTGCCGTCTGCTAAATCGTGGAAATATTCGCTCGGCAAGCCAATGGTCAAAGGTCCATTGATGGCAGGGATGCCGTTGCTGGCTATGCCATCCAACCACTCATCGCTGCGTTGAGCACTGGTGGAATCTTGCGGATCGAAACCCGCCATGTAAGTCAACAATAGAGCCGCGTCTTGCGCGCTATGCGCCAGCGGGCCGCCTTGGTCCAGGCTCGATGCAAAAGCCACCATGCCGTACCGGGAGACCCGCCCGTAGGTGGGTTTAAGGCCGGTAATGCCACAGAAAGAAGCCGGTTGGCGAATCGAGCCACCGGTGTCTGTACCGGTGGCGATGGGTGCGAGGCCGCCGGCGACAGCAGCGGCAGAGCCACCTGAAGAACCACCCGGTACCACGTCAGGCGACCATGGATTGGCGACCGCGCCAAAGGCGCTGTTTTCATTTGATGAGCCCATGGCGAACTCGTCCATGTTGGCCTTGCCCAGGGTGACTGCGCCCGCGACCTTCAGTTTGTGTACCACGGTTGCATCGTAGGGTGCGACAAAGTTGTGTAACATCTGCGATCCGCAGGTTGTCAGCAGACCCTGGGTGCAGAAAATATCCTTGTGGGCCATGGGTACACCGGTCAGCGCAGTGGCGTTGCCCTGCGCTCTGGTGATGTCTGCTTGTTCGGCTGCGGCCAATGCGCCGGTTTCGTCAACGGTGATGAAAGCGTTCGCCGCACTTGCGCTGGCGATACGCTGCAAATAATAGCGGGTGAGTTCAACTGAGGAATAGTCGCCATTGGCGAGTCCCTGGCTCAGAACGGTCACGCTGGTGTGCGGTTGCACGGCTAGTTCACCACTCGCGGCACGAGATAATAGCCTTGCGCTGTCTCCGGCGCGTTGGCTTGAAACCGCTCAGGATCAACGTCTTCGGTGACCATGTCTGCGCGCAGGCGTTGAGTGCCATCGTGAGGGTGCGTCATCGGCTCGATCCCATCGGTTGATATCGCCTGCATCTCATCGATCATGGCAATGATGTTGCGTAGATCTTGCTCTGCGTTGACCGCAGTCTGCGCATCGAGCGAAATGCGAGCAAGTGCCGCCAGGTGGGCAATGTTTATGCTGTCAGACATGGTGTTTATTGAAGGTTTTTGCATTTTTCTCAAGAAAGCGCGAACCTTATGTCACACTCCACCATATTTCCAGGTTTGAGGCCGTGCTTTTCTAAGGTGAAATGAATAGAATCGGACTTTCGAGTTGAGTCCATTTACTGATGTTCAAAAGTATTCGCGGTTTATTCTCACGCGACCTCTCTATTGACCTTGGCACCGCAAACACTCTCATCTACGTTCGCGACAAGGGCATCGTGTTGAATGAACCCTCTGTGGTCGCCATTCGCACGCAAGGTAATCAGAAGACCGTGGCCGCAGTTGGTTTGGACGCCAAACGTATGCTCGGTCGTACGCCGGGCAACATTACAGCTATCCGACCGCTCAAAGATGGTGTGATCGCGGACTTCTTAGTCACGGAAAAAATGCTCAAGTACTTCATCAACAAAGTGCATGAGAACTCGTGGATTCGACCCAGCCCCCGGGTGTTGGTGTGTGTGCCCTGTAAATCTACCGAAGTTGAGCGACGCGCGATTCGAGAAAGTGCGCTTTCCGCTGGCGCCCGTGATGTTCGACTGGTCGAAGAACCGATGGCTGCGGCTATTGGGGCGGGTCTGCCGGTGCAGGAAGCCATTGGTACGATGATTATCGATATTGGTGGTGGCACCACCGAGATTGCCATAATTTCGCTGAATGGGGTGGTGTTATCCGACACGGTCCGGGTTGGTGGAGACCGTTTCGACGAAGCGATTGTCGCCTATGTGCGGCGCACCCAAGGCAGCTTGATCGGCGAGGCGACTGCAGAGCGCATCAAGCAGGAGATCGGCACAGCTTATCCACAGAAAGAGATCCGTGAAATCGACGTGCGTGGCCGCAATCTAGCGGAAGGTGTGCCCCGCAGTTTTACCCTCAACAGCAATGAAATTCTCGAGGCCTTACAAGAACCGCTGTCGATGATTGTGCAAGCGGTCAAGAGCGCCCTTGAACAATGCCCGCCTGAGTTGGCGTCTGATATCGCCGAAACCGGCATGGTGCTGACCGGTGGTGGTGCGCTGTTGCGAGATATCGACGTCTTGCTGGCCGAAGAAACCGGATTGCCGGTGATCATTGCTGAGGACCCACTGACATGCGTGGCTCGCGGTGGCGGTAAGGCAATGGAACTGATGGACAAAGCGGGCAACGCAGACCTGTTATCCATCGCCTGAGGTTTGGCTGTCGGAGTTTATCCGTCCGAGTGTAATAGGGGAGGAGCGCGATTAAGGCTCTGTTCGTTCGCGAAACCGGTGCCGGATATCTCCTGATTGGGCTGGGTGTGTTGTCTGCACTGCTCATTGCCGTCGAATCGTCCACGCGTCTCCTCGATCCGACGCGAGGGTTTCTCGCCAGCATCGTCAGTCCGCTCTACGTGGTCGCTGAATCCCCTTATTTGTTGTCCGATACCGTATCTGACCTGGTCAGCACGCATGCTGAGTTACTACAGCGTAACCAGGCGTTGCAGCGTCAGTTGCTTAAGTTGTCTCAAGTCACCCAGCAGTACGTTGCTTTGCGCGCCGAAAATGATCATATGCGATCGCTGTTGGGCTCCCAGGGCCGGCTGCCTTATGAGGTGCTGATCGCGGAACTGGTCGGTATCGTGCCGGACCCGAATACCTTCCAGATTATCATCGACAAGGGCACCGATGCCGGCATCAGCATCGGCCAGGCTGTGCTGGATGCACAAGGATTGTTCGGCCAAGTGGTAGAAGTCGGTCGCTTCACCAGTCGGGTGTTGTTGATCACGGACAGTGATCACGCGGTGCCGGTGCGCGTCAACCGCAACGGCGTGCGTAGCGTTGCCGGGGGTACCGGTGACATGGGCAGTCTCGAACTCGAAAATGTTTCCATCTCGGCGGATATCGTAGAAGGTGATCTTATTGAGACCTCCGGGCTCGGTGGGCGTTTCCCGCCGGGTTATCCGGTAGGTGTTGTCACCTCTGTGGTCGTCGAAGCAACCTCGGCATTCGCCCAGGTGTTGGTGCGGCCGGCGGCCTTGCTCGACCGCTCGCGACATGTGCTGGTTATTTTTGCCCCCGCCGAAGCAGAAATAGAGGAACAGCAACCATGAATCCGGCTAACGGTGGTTGGGTGATTTTGCTTAGTTTGATCGCAGCGATGATGCTGGGCGTGCTCCATCTGCCCGACAACTGGCCTGGCTGGCTGGGTTGGATGCGACCGAACTGGTTGTTGCTGGTGGTGTTTTTCTGGGTGATCGAGCTGCCGCACCGCAGCGGCTTGATAGCGGTTTGGTGTCTGGGTGTTCTGGTCGATGTGTTGTACGCCGATCCGTTGGGCTTGAACGGTTTTATCCTGGCGGGCACCACCTATATCGCCTGGCGTTTTTTCGAGCGCTTGCGCATGTACTCCGTGTTGCAACAATGCGGCATCGTGTTTTTACTGGTGTTGTCTGCCGAGCTGTTGCGGGTGTATGTGCTGGGACTCAGCAGTGAGCGGCCATGGGGGTGGTCGGTCATGGTCACGGCGTTAACTTCGATGCTGATGTGGCCGTTTGTTTTTCTGTTGCTATTGCGTATCCGCACCGGCGTTAGAGTGGAATGACAGACACCCCACAACGGCTGCTATTGGCATCTGCTTCACCGCGCCGCCGCGCGCTGTTACAACAGATGGGATTGCAGTTCGACGTTGTCGTCACCGAGGTCGATGAAACCGTGCAAGCTGGTGAGTCTGCGGCTGCCTACGTAGAACGCCTTGCCATTGCCAAGGCCCATGCCGGTCACCAGCAGGGCAGCGTGGCTATAGGTGCGGATACAACAGTGACCATTGACGATGAAATTCTTGGCAAACCTTGTTGTCAAAGTCAGGCGGTGGCTATGTTACTGCGGCTCTCCGGACGCACCCACGAGGTGCTGACCGGGGTTGCGGTTTATGATGGCAAGCGCCTTGAATCTTGCGTAGTCACCAGCACAGTGCGATTTCGTCCGGTCACCCGGACGGAAGCTGTGGCCTACTGGCAAACTGGTGAGCCAACCGACAAAGCCGGTGGTTATGGGATTCAAGGAATTGGGGGTATATTTGCGGAGCGGCTCGAAGGCAGTTACAGCGCAGTGGTGGGCTTGCCATTAGAGCAAACGGAAAAGTTGTTGCAATTGCTCGGAATCGACACTTGGAGCGTGCGAAAAAATGGCAGAAGAACTCCTAATTAACGTCAACCCGTATGAGACGCGAGTGGCACTTGTGTCTCACGGTCTGCTGCAGGAAATTCACATTGCCAGGTCGTCCGGCTATAGCTTCACCGGCAATATATACCTCGGCCGGGTAGATCGTATTGTGCCGGGCATGCAGGCGGCTTTCGTTGACATAGGACTGGCCCGTCCAGGCTTTCTGCACGCCAGAGACATAGATAGTCCGCGTATTTTGACCGCGGACGGCACCCCAGCCGGCAAGCCGGACATTCGCGATCTGTTGCATGAAGGTCAAGAGGTGATGGTGCAGGTTGAAAAAGACCCGATTGCCAGCAAGGGAGCACGTCTGTCGACTCAGCTTGCGTTGGCTTCAAAGCTGCTGGTGTACATGCCCAAGGAATCCCACATTGGTATCTCGCAACGTATTGACGATGAAGTTGAGCGGGACCGCTTGCGTAGCAGCCTGGAGGAGATCAAACAAACACGTGATCTGGCCGGCGGAATCATTGCTCGCACCTCTGGTGAGGGCGCGAGCAGCAGCCAGCTTGACTGGGATCTTGAGCTTCTGAGTCATATCTGGGAGCGCGTCAGTGAGCGTGTGTCCGGGGTCACGGCGCCGAGTCTGGTCTATGAAGAACTACCGCTGCATACCCGCATGATACGTGATCTGGCTGGTGCAGATACTGACACCATCTTTATCGATGATGCGGAGACTTATCGGCGCATCCGCGGCTATGTTGATGAGTTCATTCCCAGCTACGCGCAGCGCCTGCAGTTTTATGAAGAGCGGCGTCCGTTGTTTGAACGTCACGGTGTCGAAGATGAAGTGGCGCGCGCGCTGGAGCCGAAAGTAAGCTTGAAAAATGGCGGTAGTCTGGTCATCGAACAAACTGAAGCGATGATCAGCATAGATGTGAATACCGGCGGATTTCTTGGCGGCCATAGTCTCGAGGAGACGGTTTTTCGTACCAATCTGGAAGCGGCAGCGGCCATTCCCAGGCAACTCAGATTGCGTAATCTAGGCGGTATTATCGTCATCGATTTCATCGATATGGAAGATGAAGAGCATCAACGCCAGGTTCTGCGCACCCTGGAGAAAGCCGTAGAGGCCGATCCGGCGCGGACCCGAATGGAAGGGTTTTCTTCCTTGGGTCTGGTGCAGATGAGTCGCAAACGCACGCGCAAAAGTCTTGCCCAGAGTATGTGTGCACCGTGTGTGAACTGTAATGGTCTTGGTCTGGTGCGCACCCCTGAGTCTACTTGTGTAGAAGTACTGCGTGCTTTGTCCCAGGACTATCAGGTGCGTTGCCGCAACAAGAGTGTGGAAGGCGACTACATGATTCGCGCCACTGAATCTGTGGTTGACCGGTTGTTGGACGAAGACGCAGAACATCTTGCGGCGCTGGCGCAAAACATTCAGCGTGAAATACGTATACAGCTGGAGCCGAGCTACCTGGAGGGACAATTCGACATTGTCCTGGTGCAGAGCGTGGCGCGCTAGGCAAACATGACTTCCCAGTCCCGCCTGTTCAGTCTCGGCAATATCGAGCGTTTCCTTTTTCGGCCAGTGTTCGTTTTTGTCGCTTTCGTGTTGTTGTTGGTGGCGGTGTTTGAGGCCGGTGGCCGATTATCCATGCGCGCGCTGGGGTCTTTTGAAGATGAACTCAACAGCGTATTAAGTGGACAAAAAATTGAGCTCAGCGGCTTGCAGGGAAATTGGCGCGGATTGAATCCGGTCGTTAACGTCGCTGTGCTGAGATTCCCCGGCGGGGTCATCACCGATTTGGAGCTCGAACTCGATGTGCTGGAAAGTGCTATGCGCAGCGCGCCGGTTCTGCGCCTGCTGAGTGTTGCCAATGCCCAAGTGAATGTGGAGCAAACTTCAGCGGGCTGGCGCTTAAAGGGCATGCCTGAGCGTAGCATCGATTTCGACGTGATGTCGCTACTCAAACACAGCGACAATATGACAGGTCGAGTGCAACTGCTGCTGACTAACCTCGCGGCCGAAACATCGACTCTGAACGCAGACATAGAAGTGGTTAACCGTGGCGGTGTGCATTATGCAGACATCAGCATCGCCAACCCAGCCTATGCGGATGTCCAACTTGATATGCAGGTGTGGCAGGCCGAGCCAGTGCTATTTGTAGCCGAAGCGATCAATAGCGGGCATGTCGCCGGGACCTTGATGTTGCCGCAAGCGTTGACGGGTATGCCGGGGCTGGCGATCAACCTGGTGGACACCTACTGGTACGACCAGGCGGAACAAGGAGGCGGTGCACTTAATCTGACCCTTGATGGTGTGCAGTTGCCTGCAAGCGCCGCGACGCTGATTGCTCGGCTTAGCATAGATGTACAAAGACGAGGTGCTCTGCTGCAGGCCAAGAGTTCGCCGCTGCAGCTTGAGGTGGCGGGCGACCAGATGGTGGTGGGCCCGTTCTACATCGATGTACAAGCCTCGAAGCCGATGCTGGCGATCTGGTCGGAACGATTAGATCTAGGCCGCCTGACCAGTTTTTTTAATCAGCACCTGGGCGGTTGGGAACCTGCTGCGAGCTGGGTGCGCGCGCTGGCGGTCGGCGGTGAGGCAAACAACCTGCATGGCTACTACGATCCAGAGTTGGGGGTGGGCTTTATGGCGTCCATTTCAGATTTGCACATGCAGGGGTACAAAGGCGCGCCAACGCTCACCAATGTCGGTGGTCGTATGTGGGGCTACGGACCGGGTATAGCGATGCAGGTCAACGGCCGGGATGTAACCATTGGCTTTCCGCATCTGTACCACGAAGATTGGACCCTGGATAGCCTGCAAGGTCTTGTTAAGGCCTGGTTTGGCGGAGGCTACTTCGGTATGCAAGGCAGTCATCTGAAAGCGCGTATGGGAGATACCAGCGTCGTTGCCGGTTACGCGATCACACGCCCGCAGGAACGAACTGAACAGCGCTTGAGTCTACAGATTGGCATTGATCAAGTGAGCTTGCTGACGGCGAAAACCTTTGTGCCGTATAAAATTCCGCAAGGCTTTGCCAGTTGGCTGGCACGAGGCCCCCGCGCAGGAGAGCTTGTAGATGCGCAATTCGCCATGCACGGACAAACCAAATTGCTGCCCGGCGAATTGGGTCGCCGTATCGAAGTGAGAAGCAAGATTCGCGGTGGACGGGTGGAATACGACCCCCGTTGGCCGGAAGTTACCGAGCTTGTGGGCGAGTTGCATGTAGCCGGTATCGATACGCGCATCAATGTATCCAGTGCCCGCACCCTGGGCGTGAAACTCGAGGGTGTGAACATCGTGCTGCGCAATAACAGCCGCTATGCCACCGGCACCATCGACACAAAAATCGATGCCGTTGCCATGTTTGACTTCGTGCGAAACAGTCCATTGGCGGACAGTCTCAGTTTTATTACCCCGCAATGGAGTGGCACAGGCAAGATCAACCTGCACGGAAATCTGGTGATACCGATAAATGCAGAGCTTTCCCCGCCTTTGCGTGTGGACCTGCAGTTCTATTTAGATGGTGTCGGCCTGGATATGCCTGAATATCGTATTCATCTGGATGAATTGCGCGGTAGTGGCACTTTCAGTTTGCCACATAATCTCAGCGGTGCGTTCAGCGGGCAGTTGTTTGACCATCCGGTATCCATGCAAGCTCACTCCGATGATCAATGGCTGCAGTTTGACATCAAGGGGACGGCAACCCCCGATGATGTTTATGACATTCTGGCGACACAAAATAGCGTCCCGATAAGTGGGCAGTTTGAGTTCGAGAGCGTGTTAAGCCTTGCCACCGGCTCCGCGGGTGGCACTGCGGGGGTGACCAATCTATCGCTGAAAACCGATTTGATTGGCTTGCAGATGGATTTTCCCGGCCAGTTTGCCAAGCATGCCGACACTGCGATTGCCAGTGAACTCGATGTACAGTTTTTGTCGAACTATCAAAGCGTGCGCTGGCAATATGCGGATGTGAACGGTTGGCTGCACTATGGAGATCGCATCGAGCGTGGCGCTGTGGGCATCGGCGTACCACCGCCGATGACCGCACAAGATGAAAAGGCGGTGGTCATCAGCGGGCGGATGCCCTCTCTCGTGCTCAGTGATTGGGTTTCCGATCGGGGTGATGCTTCTGTGAGCCTGCCCTTAGATTGGGTGATCCAGGGTCTCACCATCGATCATTTTATTATCGATGAGCTGTCGTTTGATGATTTGCAGCTCAGTGGTGCTCAGCGTGGCGAGAATGTGCGCTTTGGTTTTGATGGCCCGACGCTGAAAGGTACCGTCGAGTTGCCTGCCGATGGCGTTATGGCGATAAATCTTGAATATTTGCAGCTCGAAGATACGGATGCGGATGTTCCGGTGCATATTGGCGCGCCCCAGATTGATCCTATTTCTGTGGCCGTGGGCGAGTCGTTGCCGCAAGCGACTGTTTCGATAAAACAGTTGGTGCTGGGTGAAGAACCCTTTGGTTCCTGGCGGTTCTTCATGCAACCGGCGGAGCAGCAGGTGTTGTTCAGTGACTTCGCTGCCGACGTCAATGGGGTACATATTTTTGACAGTGCCCTTGCCTGGGACCTGACCATGAACACGTCATCGTTTCAGGGCAAGATCAAGCTCGACGATCTGGCTGAGACCTTGCCTTTGTGGGATTATGCTGCGAGCTTGACCACCAAGCGCGCCAATGTGAACGCCTCTATCGTCTGGCCCGGGTCGCCGCTTAACGTGAGTTTGTTACAGACAAGCGGTGAGATCGGTTTTAATGCTCGAGATGGACGTTTTATAGAAGTCGAAGCCGGTGGCGGCGGTTTGCGAATTTTGAGCTTGTTGAATTTCACCAAAGTGGCGAAACGAATCAACTTCGATATATCTGACGTGGTTGGCGAAGGCATCAGTTTCGACAAGATAAATGCGACGATTAAGCTGAATAAGGGCCAACTGACATTCCCGAAACCGATGGTTGTAGAGAGCTCCTCTGGCACCTATCAGATAGGTGGGCAGGTTGATCTGGCCAGCGGCCAACTCGACAATGAGATGATAGTAACCTTGCCGGTCTCTAAGAGCTTGCCCTGGTACGGGATTTACCTGGCGCTGGCAAATCCACTGGTCGGGCTGGGCGTTGTGGTTGGCGAGCGCGTGTTGCGCAAACCGATAGAACAATTCAGTACCGCTAAATTTTCGATCACTGGGACGCTGGACGATCCTCAGGTAAAGTTTGTCAGCCTGTGGAACCGTAAACTGAAACAAGCAGTGACTACCCAGGACACGACAGTAGAAACCGAAGAAGGGAAGAAAATAGATGGATGACGTAGCTGAGCTGGCGCGCGAGAGCATTCTAGGTGCCAGCGATATCAGCCAGGGTGATTTGGAAAGCACTTTGAGCGACATGATGGGCCACCAGATAGATTACGGTGAAGTGTATCTACAAAGCGTTCGCTCGGAATCCTGGGGCCTGGAAGATGGCATTGTCAAAGACGGTAGCTTTTCCGTTGATGCGGGCATTGGTGTGCGTGCCTTGAGTGGTGAGAAGACCGGTTTCGCCTATTCCGAAGACATTTTGCGCGACGGTCTGAGGGTGGCAGCGAATGCTGCCAAGTCTATCGCCAAATCTTTCCCCAGCGGACGTAGTCAGCGCTCTGCGCCAACATTTCGCGTGCCCAGTGTGGATGCACTGTACACGCCAGCTAACCCCATACCTCTGCTCGATGAGGTGGCCAAGGTTAAGCTGCTGCAGCAAGTCGATCATGTTGCGCGCGGCGTTGATACGCGGGTCAAGGAAGTAAACGTTAGAATTTCTGCCAGTCATGATGTGATGATGGTGATCGCCAGTGATGGCACTTTGGGCGCAGATGTGCGCCCGCTGGTGCGGCTGGATGTTTCTGTCATCGTTGAGTCCGGTGGTCGCCGTGAGCGCGGTAATGCCGGGGGTGGCGGCAGACGAGGCCTCGATGAGTTGAGTAAAGGCAGCTGGGCTGATGATCTGGCCCGCGAAGCTGTGCGCATGGCCTTGGTTAATCTGGATGCCCAGGCGGCGCCTGCCGGACCGATGCAGGTGGTTCTAGGCTCCGGTTGGCCCGGGGTGCTGTTACATGAAGCCGTTGGTCATGGTCTCGAAGGAGATTTTAATCGCAAGGGTAGTTCAACATTTGCTAATCGCGTTGGCGAACAGGTTGCATCGAGTCTTTGTACGGTGGTGGACGACGGTACCCTGCCCGGGCGTCGCGGTTCTTTGACCGTCGATGATGAGGGCACACCCACGCAGAGAACGGTGTTGATCGAAAATGGCATTCTGGTGGGATACATGCAGGACAAGTTGAATGCGAGATTGATGAATGTCGCCACCACTGGCAACGGCCGACGCCAGTCGTATGCGCATGCACCCATGCCGCGCATGACCAACACGTTCATGCAGCCCGGCCCGCATGACCCGGAAGAAATTATTCGCTCGGTGGAAAAAGGTGTGTATGCGGTGAACTTTGGTGGGGGTTCCGTCGATATCACCTCTGGCCGGTTTGTCTTCTCCGCGACCGAGGCTTATCTGATAGAAAAAGGGCGGATTACTGCGCCAATACGCGGGGCGACCTTGATTGGCAATGGTCCCGAGGTAATGAACAGGGTATCGATGGTGGGTAACGACCTCGCTTTGGATGCCGGCGTTGGCGTCTGTGGCAAGGATGGACAATCGGTGCCGGTGGGGGTGGGTCAACCGACCCTGAAGGTAGATGAGATAGTTGTTGGAGGTACCCAGGGCTGAGCAGGGTGTTGTCAGGCAGCCGCTCTCAGCCAGAGCGATCCAGACTTTCCATATTGTCGCGCAGGAAACGAAATAGCGTGCGTGCATTAATCTTGCGTTGCTCCGACTGCCGGGTGCCGGACACTTTTTTAATTAATTGTCGCAGCTGTTGAATGTCGATGTCCGGGCAAGCGGAGATAAATCGGGTCAGCGCTTTTGGGTCGGTGATCAGTTCATCGCGCCATTGCTCAAGTTGATGGAACTGGTAGCGGGCCTGTGCAGACTCGCCATCGAGTCCGGCAAGGTGTTCCTCGATCGCATCGATGTCGACATTGCGCATTATTTTGCCGACATATTGCAGCTGTCGGCGCTTGGCTTCCCTGCTGGGGAAGCGTTGATAGTCCGCAATCGCCGCGAGCAGACGAGCGGGCAAATTTAAGACAGCGAGTTGATCATGGTTGAGTTCAGCCATGCGGCGGCCGATTTTTTGCAGGCGTTCAGCCTCACGCTTACGCTGGGTCTTTGATGACACAGCAGATGGTTGGTCGAGTGGGTCGTTTTCAGCAGACACGTGAACTTTGAGATTTAGGAATTAATTGTGGATTTACGAGAGCAGGAACCTGAGCTTAATACATTAGTAGAAAATATTCTGTCTGAGGCGAAGCGGCAGGGCGCGGACCAGGCGGAAGTGTCGGTGAGCATTGATGCGGGTCTGTCGGTGAGTGTACGCAAGGGTGAACTGGAGCAACTGGAGTTCAATCAGGACCGTGGTTTCGGCATCACCCTGTATGTGGGCCAGCGCAAAGGATCCGCGAGTACCACCGACAGCAGCGCCGATGCGATTCGCGATACGGTTGCCGCGGCTAAAAACATCGCCACGCACACACAGGACGATCCTTGCAACGGTCTTGCCGACCCATCGCTGATGCCAGAGTCGTTGCCTGATTTGGATTTGTTTTACAGTTGGGATGTTGAGCCGGAAGAGGCGACTGAACTTGCCAAAATTTGCGAACGGGCAGGCCTGGACAGTGATCCACGCCTGACCAACTCAGATGGGGCGCAGGTTACAACCCAGCAGTCCATGCGCATATATGGCAACAGCCATGGGTTCATTGGGGGCTATAGTGGCACCCGCCACGGATTGAGCTGCGTCCTCATCGGTGAAGACGATGCCGGCATGCAACGAGATCACTGGTATACGGTGGCCAGAGACGCGCTAGACCTGGAAGGTGCCGAACAGGTTGGAAAACACGCCGCGCAACGGACCGTTGCACGATTGTCGCCGCGCAATGCCCCCACCGGAACGTTTCCGGTGTTGTTTGCGCCAACCATGGCCGGTGGTCTGGTGGGACATCTCATCGGTGCGCTCAGCGGCGGCGCGCTGTATCGCAAAGCGTCGTTTATGTTGGATTCCATGGGTGATCTGGTATTACCCACCTGGATGTCTCTTACGGAACATCCACATTTGTTGAAAAGCCTCGGCAGTGCCAATTTTGACGGTGACGGCGTCGCCACGAGAGAAAAATCTTTCGTCGCCGATGGCGTGGTAACCAGCTACATCCTGTCGACTTACTCTGCGCGTAAGTTGCAGACGCAGACTACGGCCAACGCCGGTGGCGTCCATAACCTGGATGTCGAAGGCCCCCAGGCCCCGGTTGAGCAGCTGATCAAACAGATGGGCACTGGCTTGTTGGTCACGGAGCTTATGGGCCAGGGCATCAACGGTGTTACTGGAGACTATTCGCGTGGCGCGGCAGGTTTCTGGATCGAAGGCTCAGAGATCGCTTATCCAGTGGCAGAAGTGACCATTGCGGGGAATTTGCGGGATATCTACTCGAATATCGCCGGTCTCGGAGACGATGTGGATTATCGAGGCAATGTCCGGTCACCGAGTATCTTAGTGGAATCCATGATGTTGGCGGGATCTGCTCAGTGAAAATTGGGGTCAGAGTAAACACGGTTTACTCTGGCACTTTACTCTGGCCCCAATTTTCTTTGTCCTAAGCGTAGACGAGGGTCGCCAAGCCGAGAAACACGAAAAAGCCGGTAACGTCTGTGATTGTCGTTAATATCACGGCACCGGCGATGGCCGGGTCGATGTTGAGCCGGCGTAACATGCTGGGCAGCAAACTGCCTGATATGGCGGCAATGACTATGGTGATTATCATTGCGATACCGATCACCAATCCGAGGTTAATGTCCTGAAAGGCCACTGCGGCAGTCATTGCGACCAGGCTCGCCCACAACAGACCGTTTAACACGGCCACAATGAATTCACGGTTCAGCAACCACAACAGGTTGCTGCGGTTGATATGGCCGAGGGCCTCGCTGCGGATAACCAAGGTGAGGGTTTGCGTGCCGGCGACGCCACCCATGCTGGCGACGATGGGCATGAGTACAGCCAATGCCACAACTTTAACGATGGTTTCTTCAAAAATGTTGATAACCGCCGCGGCAATGAAGGCGGTGATCAGGTTGATGCCTAACCAGACGGCTCGTCTGCGCACAGATTTTGCGATGGGAGCGAAAGTGTCTTCATCGACATCCAGGCCGGCGCGAGCCAGCACCGCTTCGTCTGCATCTTCGATAATGACGTCGACCACATCGTCGATGGTTATACGGCCTAAAAGATGTCCTTCCGCATCGATGACCGGTGCCGAGATCAAGTCTTGTTCGGAGAAAATTCTAGCCACTTCCGTATCCGTGGTGAACACGTCGATGGCGGTGGCTGCGTTGTCCATTACCTCGCGGACAGTTACGGTCGGGTCCGAGGTGAGCAGTTTGCTGAAAGGCAGCATGCCAAGGTATTCATCCCGGGAGTTCACAACAATCAACGCATCGGTGGTCTCGGGTAAGTCCTTGCGAATTCGCAGATAGCGAAACACCAGTTCCAGGGCATGACGTGGACGTACGGTGATGGTGTCTGTGTTCATCAAGCCACCGGCACTGTCTTCATCGTAAGACAACACTTCTTCAACTCGAGCGCGATCGCGGGCACTGAGTGAAGCCAATACCTGATCGGTGATAGTTTGCGGTAGTTGCTGCAGGATGTCGGCGAAGTCATCGGTGTCGAGGTCTTCAGCCACAGCGACTAGTTGCGCAGTGTCCATGTCTTCTAAGAATTCCGCCCTGACATCTTCGCTCAAGTGCTGCAAGGTTTGATTGCGCGGCTCTTCATCGAGCAGCTCCCATAACACCTGACGGACTTTGGGGCGGTTGGATTCGAGCAGGTGTGCTACTTCGGAGGGGCGCAGAGAGGCCAGCAGCACTTTGGTTTCTGCCTCGGTGCCCTGACCATAGGCACGAACTACCTTGTTGAGTTTTTCTAAGGATTGTTCGTCTGGCATCTAGTCAATCGTCGAGTTCGTAAAACCCAGCTTCGATAAGCTCGCAAATGCCGGTGAAGGCGGCATCTTCGTCCTCACCTTCGACACTCAGTTCTAACTTCGACCCCACCGGCGCGCCTAGCAGCAGCAAAGTCATAATGCTTTTTGCATCCACATCTTTACCGTCTTTGTTCAAAGTGATGGTGCTGGCGAAGGTTTTGGCGACATCAACAAGCTTTGACGCGGCCCTGGCGTGCAGTCCCAACGGGTTGATTAGCGTGACTGTGGTTTTGCGCATTCTAGGGAGCCTCTGATTAAGTCTCATGTGCTCAGCGCGTCACACTGGCTCTGTGGCGAGGCGCACTGCACAGGCCCCCTTTTTACCAAGCGAGGGCCACCTTGGCAAGCAGTGCAACGAAGTCCACGGAGCCCATGTGACGCGCCCTTCGGGAGGGTCTGGCTCGCACGCTGACCGCGTTGCCGCTTTTGGCAAGGTGTTACTTCAGACTTGTAAAATTGCTGCGCAGTGTACGCTTTTATGCGCTGGATCACCGCTTTAGAGGTTCCCCAGGTCGAGCTCTCTGTGGCGCAACAGCACATTGCCGTAGTGCTCGGCGAAGTGCGTGGAGAGCCGTTGGGCAAAGTATACGCTGCGATGCTGGCCGCCGGTGCAACCCAGTGCAACGGTCATATAGACCCGGGCATTTTCTTCGAAGCGTGGGATCCAGGTATCGAGATAGGTCGATATGTCGGCGAACATTTCATTGACCAGATCTTGTTTGCTCAAGAAGTTGATCACCGCCGGATCGGTGCCGGTAAGTGGGCGTAGCTCTTCTTCCCAATAAGGGTTGGGTAGGCAGCGTAGATCGAACACCACATCGGCATCGACCGGCACGCCGAACTTGAAGCCAAACGAGCGAAACAACAAACTGATCTCGCCGCTGGACTTGCCGACCACCCGGGTGCTTATGACATGGCGCAACGCTTGTGAGGTAAGCTGAGTTGTATCGATGGTTAGATCTGCAAGATCGGCGATACTTTCAAGCACTTCGGCCTCGGCATCGATGGCCTGGCGTAGATCGGTGTTGGCGTTGGTTAACGGATGGCGCCGACGTGTTTCGCTGAAGCGTTTGACCAGGGTCGGGCTCAATGCATTGAGGTAGATGACCTCGCAATCGACATCCATGCGATCAATGGACAGCAGAATTTCCGGAAAGCGTTCGAGGTCGTGGCTACGGGCATCGATACACACCGCCATGTTCGCGCCAGTCTGAGCCGGGTCGCGCAAGGTGTTGTGCACTAAAGACTGCAACAACATGATTGGAAAGTTGTCGATGCAGTTAAAACCAGCATCTTCCAGCGCGTTGAGGACGGTAGATTTTCCGGAGCCGGAGCGACCGCTGATGATGATGAGTTTCACGCCGTTTTGGAATCTGCTACCTGGTTTGCGAGCTGTTGGTATATCGTTTGCCAAAGCTCTGCATCGTTGTGAGCGGCGCGCAGATCCGCACGATTGGCGGCGTCGGAAAAAACCTCAGCCAGCGCTGCCAAAGCTTCCAGGTGCGCGCTTTGTTCCTCATGGGGTACGACCAGGACAAACAGCAAGTCGACGGGCTCTCCGTCACTGGCTTCATAGTCGATGGGCTCTGGCAGGGAAACAAAAGCCACCCGTATGTGTTCACAAGAGATGCGACAATGGGGTATAGCCACGCCCTCTCCGAGCCCGGTGCTGCCTAAGCGTTCCCGCGCCATCAAGCCATCGAATATGACGTCGGCATTTAACTGTTCGTCCGCTACCAGTTCGGCAATGAATTGCAGAACGCGTTTGCGGCTGCTGGCGACGGCGTGACAGCGAACGTTGGATTCATCCAACAACTCTTCGACACGGTGTTTAATGGGTAGCACTGCGCTCATGGCTACCGTGATCATGCGCGGTGGTTTTTTCTTTGTGCTTGATCAGCTGGCGGTCCAGTCGGTCGACCAGCAAGTCGATGGCGGCGTACAAGTCTTCAGCGTCGGCGTTGGCAAACAGTTCAGCGCCAGTCACATGTGCTGTCGCCTCTGCCAGGTGGTGGAGTTTTTCGACATTCACAACCACATGAACTTTGGTTAATTGGTCGCTATGACGATCCAGTTTTTTGAATTTCTGTTCGATGTAATCATGAATAGATTCCGTCAACTCGATATGGTGCCCTGAAATACTCAGTTGCATAAGTCCTCCTGTGGTGGGTTGCTATTGGCTGTGTACAGAATGGCTCAGACGAGCTGTTTGCGCTCGTTTGAGGATGGGATCGACAAAGATTCGCGGTATTTGGCAACGGTGCGCCTTGCGACATTTATGTTCTGAGCCTTCAGTATTGCCGCTATTTTGTTGTCACTCAATGGTTTTCTGGGATCTTCTTCCGCGGTAAGATCCTGGATTAATGCACGTATTGCTGTGCTGGACACTTCGCCGCCAGAATGGGTGCCGACGTGGGAAGAAAAGAAGTATTTCAGCTCAAATACGCCCTTTGGTGTCGCCATGTATTTACGGCTGGTGACGCGGGATATGGTGGATTCGTGCAGGTCCACGGCACTGGCGATATCCGCCAGAATCAGCGGTTTCATGGCCTGCGCGCCGTATTCCAAAAACCCTCTTTGTACCTCGACGATTTTACTGGCGACCCGTAACAGCGTGTCGTGGCGAGTTTGTAGACTCTTTAGAAACCAGCGGGCTTCCTGCAGGTTGTCCCGAATGTAGGTTTTATCAGAAGCATTCGTTGCCTTTTTCGCGAGTCCCTCATAAACCGGGTTGATACGTATCTGTGGTGTAGCCGCGCTATTGAGTTCGACCAGCCAGCGCCCTTCAAATTTGCGCACCACGACGTCGGGCACGATGTAATCTGCAGCCTCATCAGCAATCGCTGTGCCTGGTCTTGGATTGAGGGTTTTAATCAGGCCTACGACCAGCACCAGTTCGTCCTCAGCCAGTTTGGTCTTACGTTTTAAGGTGGCGAAATCTTTGCTGCCGAGCAGATCCAGATGGTGTTCAACCAGCTGCACCGCTTCGTACAACCAGGGCGTGTCTGGACTTAACTGTGCCAGTTGCAGGGTCAGACATTCTTGCAGATTCCGTGCGCCTACCCCGATCGGGTCGAATTGTTGGATGCGTGCCAACACCGCACAAACGTCTTCGTGGTCAGGCAGATCTTCGGCGCTTTCATTTGGCTCAGCAAGGGACTGCCAGATTTCTTCTGTGCTGACGCTTAACATGCCGCTGGGGTCAATGGCGTCGATCAAACTGGCGGCAATAACGCGATCTGACGCAGCCATCGGGGTCAGATTCAGTTGCCACAGCAGATGGTCGGTTAAGGTCTGCTCGGCACTGCGGTTGGCCAGCGGGTCGTAGTCGGTCTCGCTGGCGGGCAGATTGGAACTGTTTGGGTAGATGTCCTCCCAACTCGAGTCAACCGGCATCTCTTCGCCCATGGGTTGGTTGAGCTCAGCGTTCACGTCAGGCACCTCGGGTTCTGCGCCAATAGAGGCCTCGGTGTCGGCTGAGTCGTCAATTTCGGCGAGCGCTTCAGTGGCTTCGATACTCGGTTGTTCTTCTGTACCCTCATCGCCTTCACTTTGGGCCTGCTCAACTTCGTCGGATAGCTCCAACATCGGATTGGTTTCCAGGGTCTCTTGAATCTCCTGTTGCAGATCAAGAGCTGACAATTGCAGCAGGCGAATCGCCTGTTGCAACTGCGGGGTCATGGTCAGCTGTTGGCCCAGCTTGAGAGAAAGTGTTTGTTTCATACAAACTTTAAGACAAGGTGTCCTGCGTCAATAACCGTGCCAATTTACCACGGTAGTCTTTAGGCAGGGGTTAAACTTGGTCGAAATGTGCGTTTGCGCGCGCTTTTTTAGAACTAAATCCGGCTCAGATGGAGAATCCATCGCCTAAATAGACCTGCCGCACGGTTTCGTTAGCCAGGATAGCCTCTGCGTTGCCTTCAGCAATAATGTAGCCCTGGTGGACGATGTAGGCGCGGTCGCATATATCCAACGTCTCTCTGACATTATGGTCTGTAATCAGTACCCCGATGCCGCGCGCGCTCAAATCTCTGATCTCGTTCTTAATATCATTTACAGAGATCGGATCGACACCGGCAAATGGTTCATCGAGCAGCATAAAGCGGGGTTCGCTGGCCAGTGCTCTGGCTATTTCCAGACGGCGCCGTTCACCACCCGACAAACTCTGGCCGAGGGAATCGCGAACATCGGTTAGATGGAATTCCCTGAGCAGTTGTTCTTCGAGAGCGCGGCGTTCGGCGCGATTCAAGTCGTCTCGCAATTCCAAGATGGCGCGTAAGTTGTCGGCGGTTGAAAGGGTTCGAAATACGCTGGCCTCTTGCGGCAGGTAACCAATTCCAGCGCGTGATCTGGTATGCACCGGCGCCTGGGTGAGATCCTCCCCGTCGAGAAATATGCTGCCCGCGTCGGGCCGCAACAAGCCGACAATCATGTAGAAAAGAGTTGTTTTACCCGCTCCATTCGGACCAAGCAGACCCACTATTTCACCGCTGTGAACCGATAGCGAGACTTGTTCGACAGCAACTTTTGCGCCATATTCCTTGCGCAGGGATTGCACACGCAACACCGAATTATTTGCTGCAGGAGAACTCACGAGGCGAACCAATTACTGGCTGGCGGGGTCACGACTTGCAGTTCGCGGGTCAAGTTGCATGCGTACACGGCCGGGCTTGTCCCCGGAACTGGCGTCCACCTTGCCATTTACAATGTCGTAGCGAATCGATTCACCTTGCAATGTATTACCTTGTTGGGCGAGGAAGGCATTGCCATTGAGATAGATGCGCTCCTCCGCGGTGTGGTAGATGATGGAATCCGCGTGGGCTTCTACCAGGCCCTGGTCGCCTTCAAGCTGCTGTTGATAACGTGCCGGTGTGCCGATAGTGGTGATACGCTCCACCTGATTGCCGCTGACCTTGACCACCATCTTTTCGCCGCTTACGCGCAAGCTACCCTGCACTACCTCAACAGAACCGGTGTAAACAATGGTTTCATTATTCTGGTCAATCTCGGCGTCATCACCTTCGATATGGATAGGCTGGTCCGCATCCGAAGTAAGGGCATGGCCGAGACTTGCCGCCGCCAACAGCACCGCACTTGTGGCCAAGCGAAGGAAGTTAAGTTTTCTTGAACTGTTCAGGTAGAACAATGGTATGAACCCTTTGCCTGGTGTTCGATGAAAGCCTTATCAGGCCCGTTGCTAAATCAGCTTTGAGCCCGGCGGCCTTGGTGCGCCCGACATTGGTGTCAATTGTAACATCCTGGTCGGTTTCCGCGTATTCACGATGCGGATAGATATAAAAAGAGTCCGCGCTCATTGTGATGACGCCATTGATCGGGTGTCTTTGCACTAGTTTTACCTCTTCACGCAGAAACACCACATCCTCCATGTCGCCACTGGGAGCCAGGCGCTTTCTTATATAGCCATGGTTGGAGGCTATGTCCCAGGGTGGTTGGGGCGGATTTAACAGATGCAGTCTGGGCTGGGTCATGCGGGTTAACTGTTCGGCGTTGTACTGTCGAATAGTGTCCGCATGCATGCGGTAGTGCAGAGTGCCGTCTGCGCGAAGTTGTTTGAATAATACGTTTTTTCCGTATACATCTGGCTCAGTATCGACGCTGCCGGTTGCTGGCACGGCTGCTGCTTCATCGTTGTCGCGAAACTGGTAGGCCAAACCGAGGATAATCGCGACCAATAACCCGATGCCGAGGATGCGCGACATTTAAAACACCCACTTGCCTTGTGCGGTGAGAATGAGTTCTGCGATTTCTACCACAACACCGTCGCCGCCGCGTCGGTTGGTGATAAAATGCGCAGCTTGCAAGGCAGCGGGATGGGCATCCGGCACACTGATACAGAGACCGACGCTGTCGTGTTGGAATACCGGTAGGTCCTGCAGGTCATCGCCTACGGCGGCGTTGTCCTGGGCCGGGAATCCTTCGGCGATGAGTGCCTGCACGGCAGCGGCTTTGGAATCGGCACCTTGTTGAACAAATTTGATGTCGAGCTCTCTGGCGCGGCGGGCCACCATTGGTGAGCGGCGGCCGGTGACGAACGCAATGGCAATGTCGTGTTGCTGCAACAGCTTGATACTGGCGCCGTCGCGCACATGAAACTGTTTGAGCTCGTGACCGTCGTCCGTGTAAATAATGCGTCCGTCGGTAAGTATGCCGTCGATATCAAAAATAATGCCGCGCACCACGCTGGCCAGTTGCTGCACCTGTGGGTCGACTTCCATCAAGCGTTTTGCATCAGCAGAATATTGTAGCCAATCCAGGCGGCGAGCATGACCATGCCTTCAAAGCGCGTGATGACTGATTTGGAATGGATGCCATAGGCGAACAGCGCGAGCATCAGCGTCAATGCCAGCATCATGCCGCCGTCGCGCCACAGTGCGCTTGGCTCGATCAGGGTGCCGTTGACGATGCCGGGTACTGCCAGCACGGCGAGAATGTTGAGTATGTTGGACCCGACGATATTGCCAATGGCAATATCAGGATGGCCTTTGAGGGCAGAGCCAATGGTGGTGGCCAGTTCCGGCAAGCTGGTGCCGACAGCGACGATGGTGAGACCGATAATCATATCGCTGACGCCCAGCAGTTCGGCGATTGTTGTTGCCGAGTAAACCAGTACTTGTGCGGAGACAAGTAACACCAGAAGTCCCAATATCAACCATGCGATGGCTTGCAGGTTGGTCATGTTTGGAAGTTCGTCCTGTTCTTCGGTCATTGACTTGGAAAGTTCCGGATCGGCGTTTGCCTGCACGTGCACCAGGCGCCACAAAATCGCCGCCAGACCCAGCAACAATATGCAGCCGTCAACGAACGATATTTCAAGGTCGAACATCAGCACTAACGCCAACAGGGTTGCGCCAAGTAACCACGGTAGCTGGTCCTTGCGCACCGATTTGGAAAAAGGCAGCGGCGCGATGATTGCAGTGATGCCCAAAACGAGGCCGATGTTGGCGATGTTAGAGCCAATCGCGTTGCCCACCGCAAGCAGCGGATTACCTTCTATAGCCGCAAATATAGCGACCAGAATTTCCGGCGCAGAGGTTCCGACCGAGACCACCGTCAGGCCGATAATCAATTTAGAAACGCCTAGATTGCGCGCACTGGCAGCTGCACCTGACAGGAAAAGGTCAGCGCTCCAAACCAAGGCAATAAAGCCAAGAATCAGTAATAAAAGGGGAACCCACATAGGTATGAGGTGGTCAGATTACAACTATCAAAAGTTCTTAAGGGCGTCACTTTAGTCGTATCGAGAGCTTGAGCCAACCGCTGTAGCGTTGATCTTGGTCTGACCAATTTCACTGGATCAGTTATTTAACCGATGCGCCCGAGAGCCGGGCTTATGGGTTTTTGAACTGGTTTCAGGCTTCGTTCAGACACAATGTTATACTCTGCGGCAGTGCGCGTGTTTGCGTGTTTGAAGCTAAGTTATGCTGGCCAGACGCCTCACTTTAAACGAAATGAACGAACGGGAATGCCCCTGTGGATGTGACGGAAAATCTTATAGAAATAAAGAACCTGACCTTCTTTCGAGGGGACCGGGCGATTTTCAATGACATGAGCCTGAACGTGCCACGCGGGAAGATTACCGCGATCATGGGTCCCAGTGGTACTGGCAAGACAACCTTGCTGAAAATTATTGGTGGGCAGATCAAGCCTGATGCAGGCACGGTGTGTATTAACGGGCGGGACATCTGTCAGATGAACCGGCGCGAGTTGTTCGCCTTTCGTCGCAATTTAGGCATGTTGTTTCAAAGTTCGGCTCTCTTTACCGACTTGTCGGTGTACGAAAATGTGGCCTTTCCGATGCGTGTACACACAGATCTGTCGGAGGAACTGATCCGCGACCTGGTGATGATGAAGTTAAATGCGGTTGGTTTGCGCGGTGCGCGTGATCTTGCACCGGCCGAATTATCTGGCGGTATGGCGCGTCGGGTTGCTCTGGCTCGGGCCATTGCGCTGGATCCGCAGTTGATCATGTACGACGAACCCTTCACCGGTCAGGACCCCATCGCCATGGGTATGTTGGTTAGCCTGGTCCGGGGCTTGAACCGGGCGCTGGGCACAACCAGTTTGTTGGTGTCACATGATATTCCCGACACCGTGAGAATTGCAGACCAGATTTATATCATCGCCGATGGTGGTGTAATCGGCTCGGGTTCGCCGGACGAATTGCGCGTGAATTCTGCGCCGATGGTGCAGCAATTCATGCATGGTGAGCCCGATGGACCAGTGCCTTTTCACTACCCGGCAGATGACATTGAGTTCGATGTGCTGGGCGAGGAACAGTGAAGTGTTAGGTTTGTTGCGCACCGTCGGCATTCGTTTCCTCGACTGGTTGAGTGCGCTTGGCCGCGCCACCCTGTTGTGGGTGAATACCATGACCGGGTTGCCGCGGCTGAAAGATGTCGGCTTGGTGATCATACAGGTCTATAACGTCGGGTTTTTATCGCTGATCATTATAATTTTGTCGGCGTTTTCTATCGGCGCTGTACTGTCGCTGCAATTTTATACCCAGCTCGCGCGCTTTGGTGCCCAGGAGGCAGTGGGTGTTGGCCTGGCCCTGGTGTTGTTGCGTGAACTCGGTCCAGTGGTGACCGGGCTACTGTTTGCTGGCCGGGCTGGTTCCGCATTGACGGCAGAAATTGGTCTGATGAAGACCACCGAACAGTTGTCGAGTATGGAAATGATGGGGGTCGACCCGTTACGACGTATCATTGCGCCACGTATATGGGCAGGCCTTATCAGCTTGCCGATATTGACGGCAATCTTCAACATGGTGGCCATATATGGCGGCGTTGTGGTTGCTGTGAACTGGTTAGGCGCCGATGCCGGTGGTTTTTGGTCTGGTATGCAAGAAGGCGTTGAACTGTGGGAGGATCTTGGCAAAGGTATGCTTAAGAGCCTGGTTTTTGCTTTTCTGGTGACCTGGGTTGCGGTGTTTCAAGGTTATGATGCGCCGCCCACAGCCGAGGGTATGTCCATGGCGACAACCCAGACAGTGGTAATATCTTCGGTGTTGATTCTCGCCACAGACTTTTTGATGACCCTGGTTTTTTATGGAGATTTCTAATGCGCATGCGAACGATTGAAATCAGTGTTGGCGGGTTTGTCCTCGCCGGCGCTCTTGCGTTGGTGTTTCTGGCGCTGCAAGTCAGCGGAGTCAGCCGTAATCAGGCAGAAGATAGCTACATTATCAAAGCACGCTTCAACGATGTTGCCGGTCTGCGCGTGCGCTCCAAGGTCAGCATGGCAGGGGTGACGATTGGCCGGGTACGGGCGATCGATGTTGATATGCAGTGGGGCGATGCCACCGTCACCATGGATATACTCGGTGAGCCGGGTAACCTGACCGCAGATACAGGCGCTAAAATTCTCACTGAAGGCATTCTTGGCGCACGCTATATTAGTCTCTTGCCTGGTTCCGATGAAGAGACCTTAGGGCCCGGCGATGAAATTACAGAGACCCAGGGTGCCCTGATACTGGAAAATTTAATAGGCGAATTTCTTACCAACCTGGGGGATTCCTAGATGTTGAAAGGTACTTTTATTGCACTGCTGATAGCCAGCATATTGGCCCCTGCGTGGGCCTCGAACGTGGTTGAACAGGCCATCCGTTCGGATACAGCGGAACAGGCCGTAGAAATTGCCACTGAAGAAATTCTGCAGTTGATCCATGCCGGTCAGGCCTATGTGAAGGACGACCCGGAACGTTTTTATACCGAAATAGAAGGTTTACTACGGCCGTTGATTGATTTTCGGCGCTTTGCCCGCAATGTAATGGGGCCCTATTACCGTAGCGCCAACACAGAGCAGCGTGCCCGCTTTGCCGAGTCGTTCAAGTGGTCGTTGGTGCGCACCTATGCGTTGGCACTGTCGGAGTTTGGTAACGGTGAGGTCGATGTATTGCCCCAACGTCGGCCACCGAGTGATCCAAACAAGGTCAACGTGTCCATGGAAATAAAGCATGGGGGCAAGATTTATGTTGTCGTATACCGCATGCGTCGGGGCAAAGAACAAACCTGGCGGATGCAGAACCTGGTGGTCGAAGGCATCAATATTGGCTTGAACTACAAGTCCCAATTCACCGCCGCGATGAAAGACCCACAATGGGGTGGCGATATGGATGCCGTCATCGATGCCTGGACCCGCGTCATTAATTCGGAGGATTCGGAGGAGCCGGAGCAAACCCAGGTGTCAGACGAAGAATCCGCGACCGCCAAAGATGATGACGCTTCATCGTCTGCCCGTTTAACCACCGCCGCGGATTAATCGTGGCTGCCCAATTGTCAGAACACTTCGCACTCAGCGGAGAGGAGGTCGGTCTTGACCAGGCTGAGGAGATCAAGGCCCAGGGTGTGATCATGATCGGCGCGCATGATGGTCCGATTACCGTCGACCTGGCGGGGTTGCAGAGAGCCAATAGTGTGACCATTGCGGTGTTGGTTACGTGGTATCGGCATGCGACCCTGCAGAACAAGGCCATAATGTTTGTGAATCTTTCAGCTGAATTGCATAACATCATCGAGTTTTCCGGGTTGCTGAGTGTGTTATGCAAGACGAAATAAGTCAGAAAATTCGCGCCACCATCGATGTCACTTCGGTGAGCGTCGAACTCGATGGCAATCGCGCCTTGATTGAGGTGGTGAGCACAGCCTTTGCGGATATGAACCGTGTCCAGAAACAGCAGGCAGTGTATGCCTGTATACAAGAATTCCTCGCTGACGGACGGCTTCATGCTGTCACCATCAAAGCTGAGGTGCCTGAAGATTCAGCCGATTAAGCACAACTTTCATGGATAAATTAAGTATTACCGGTGGCCGACCGCTGGCGGGGCGGTTGCGTGTATCCGGTGCAAAAAACTCCGCGTTGCCGATTCTTGCGGGTGTTTTGTTGACCGACGAAACAGTGACGGTGAGTAATGTGCCGCACCTGCATGATGTGACCACTATGATCGAACTGCTCGGTTGCCTGGGTGCAGATGTGGTTATCGATGAGAAGCTCAATGTTGAGGTGTCGGCCAGAAATTTGACGCAACTGCGAGCTCCTTACGAGCTTGTAAAAACCATGCGAGCTTCTTTTCTGGTGTTGGGTCCATTGGTGGCAAAATACGGCGAAGCTGAGGTGTCACTACCCGGTGGCTGCGCCATTGGTTCGCGTCCGGTAGACCAACACCTCAAGGGCTTGGAGGCTCTCGGCGCCAAGATCACGGTAACCGATGGCTATGTAAAGGCTCTAGCACCTGACGGGCTGGTTGGCGCGGACGTGTATATGGATTTAGTGACCGTAGGCGGCACCCAGAATCTGCTGATGGCAGCGTGTCTGGCCCATGGTACGACCCGTTTGTACAATTGCGCCAGGGAACCCGAGGTGGTGGATCTGGGTAATTTCCTCAACACGCTCGGAGCGAAAGTTTCCGGTCATGGCACTTCAACCATCGAAATAGAAGGTGTGGAGCACATGCATGGGGGTCGCCACCGGATCATGGCGGACCGTGTCGAAGCAGGCACCTATTTAATTGCGGCTGCGGCCACGCGAGGTTCGATACGATTGGTGGATGCGGAACCGGACACCTTGGGCGCGGTGCTAGAAAAACTGCAACAGGCGGGTGCGGATATTACCGTCGGCGACGATTGGATTGAGCTGGACATGCACAACCAACGACCTCGCGCAGTAGATATCGAAACCACGCCTTATCCTGGTTTCCCGACAGATATGCAAGCGCAATTCATGGCGATGAATGTGGTCGCTGAAGGTACTTCGATTATTGTCGAAAATATTTTCGAAAATCGTTTTATGCATGTGCAGGAAATGAACCGCCTGGGTGCGAACATTGAGTTGCATGGGCATTCCATGGCCGTCGTGCACGGCACGGAAACCTTGCGTGCCGCACCGGTGATGGCCACCGACCTGCGCGCCTCGTCGAGCCTGGTGATTGCCGCACTGGTGGCCGAGGGCACGACCACCATCGACCGGATTTATCATATCGATCGTGGTTACGAAACTATCGAAGAAAAGCTGCAGCAACTGGGTGGCGCGGTACATCGCGTTTCTTAGGGATTAACTGGTAGGGGCCTCTGATTAAGTCTCAAAAGCTCAGATCCTCCCGAAGGGCGTATCGCACGGACTCTGTGGACTGCGTTGCACTGCTTGCCAAGGTGGCCCCTTGCTTGGTAAAAAGGGGGCCTGCGCAGTGCGCCTTGCCGCAGAGTCCATGTGATACGCTGAGCACGTGAGACTTAATCAGAGGCCCCCTAGGATGCGCGCGCAAAGTTCGAGGTAGCTATGGGTTTAGTCATTGCGCTCAATAAAGGGCGCATTCTCAAAGAATGTTTACCGCTGTTAGCGGCTTGTGAAATAGAGCCCAGCGAAGATCTCGATGCATCTCGCAAACTCATTTTTACCAGTCGCACGGGCGGCCACCAGATCATTGTGACCCGCAGTGCCGATGTGCTCACCTATGTCGAGAATGGGGTTGCTGACATCGGTATAACCGGCAAGGACACCATTGAAGAATATGGTGGTTCCATGGGGTTTTATGAACTTCTGGACCTGGGTATAGGTAAGTGCCGCATGATGACCGCCGGACCCGTGGGGGTGCCTGAACCCGCCGGTGTGCTGAGGGTAGCGACAAAATTTATCAACATCACGCGCGCTTATTACCATCAGCAGGGCCGCCAGGTAGCATTGATAAAACTCTCCGGCGCAATGGAGATAGCGCCGTTACTTAACTTGTCAGATACCATTGTCGACATCGTCGATACCGGCAACACGCTGAAGGCAAATGGCCTGGAAGCGCGACAGACAATATGTGAGATCAGCGCCAGACTGATCGTCAATCGGGCGTCGATGAAGACTCAGTTTGACACGGTGCAGGCGCTGGTTGCCAAACTTGGCGCAGTCGTTTCGGCATGAACACGGCTCGACTGAGCACGACCGACGCCGGTTTCGATGCCCAATTGGAGGTGCTGTTGCAATGGGATATCAGCAGCGAAGGTGGTGTAGAGCAAGTTGTCCGAGACATCCTTGACACAGTGCGGCGTGATGGTGACACCGCTTTGCTGGCATATACCGCTGAGTTTGATGGTCTCACCGCTGGCCAGATGTCAGAGCTGTGCCTGCACTCGGATGATTTACAAGCCGCTTCAGCGCGCGTCAGTGACACCGATCGAGATGCCTTGAAACAAGCCGCTGAACGGATCCGCACCTTTCACGAACACCAGCTGGATAAATCATGGTCATATATCGATGACCTCGGCAATGAACTGGGCCAGAAGATTGCACCGTTAGAAAAAGTCGGCGTCTATGTGCCGGGCGGTCAAGCGAGTTACCCGTCGAGCGTGTTGATGACGTTGATTCCCGCTCGAGTCGCCGGTGTCGAGGAACTGATCGTCACAGTGCCGACGCCTGATGGAGCACGCAACGACATGGTGCTCGCGGCGCTGGCCATCGCCGGGGTCGATCAGGTATTCACTATTGGCGGTGCACAAGCGATTGGCGCTATGGCATTTGGTACAGCGACTGTACCCAAGGTAGACAAAATTGTTGGACCGGGGAACGCTTACGTGGCTGCCGCTAAGCGTCAGGTCTTTGGTCACGTCGGCATAGATAACATTGCCGGGCCGAGCGAAGTGCTGGTCATCGCCGATGGCAGTACCGACCCGGAATGGATCGCCTTGGATCTTTTCTCTCAAGCCGAGCACGATGCGGCAGCGCAATGCATTTTGTTGTGTCCGGATGCTGACTATGTTGCGTCCGTGGATGCTGCCATGCAACGCCTGTTACCTGGCATGCAGCGTCGACAGATTATCAGCGCGTCATTGGCAAACCGTGGAGCGCTCATCATCACCCGGGATTTGTCCGAAGCGGTGCAGCTGGCGAATCGGATTGCACCCGAACATGTCGAACTGCATGTGGCCGACCCGCAGCCGCTGGTCGATGAGATTCGTCATGCCGGGGCGATTTTCATAGGTGCCTACACCGCCGAGGCTTTTGGTGATTATGCTGCCGGACCGTCGCATGTTTTGCCCACCTATGGCACGGCACGGTTTGCCTCACCACTGGGCGTCTATGACTTCCAGAAACGCAGTTCGGTCATACGCATTTCGGTAGAGGGTGCAGCCAGGTTGGCAGACATTGCGGTACCGTTGGCCACCAGCGAAGGTCTTGAGGCACACGCCCGTGCTGCAGCGGCTCGAGCTTCTTCTTTGAACAACAAGAGCTAGTCGGCTTACTGCGGGTCTGGCAGTTCACCGGCGATGGCGGTTGCGCGGAAACGTTGCTGGTCGCGCATGACCTCCACCGCTATGGTCTGTCCGGGTGCGGTGTTTGCAATGATGCCGGTGATGGTGTAGGCGTTTACCGCCTGTACCTGGTTCACGGCCAACACAAAATCGCCGGTTTGGATGCCCGCCAGCTGTGCTGGACCACCAGGGCTTACGCCATTGACGCGCAGACCCAGTGGACCATTTGGCAATGGCTGAGGCGTGAGGCTGATGCCGAGCCAACCGCGAATGACACGACCGTGTTGCACGATCTGTTCCATTACCGACAAGGCGATATCTGCCGGTATGGCAAAGCCAATGCCCTCGGCGCCGCCGGATTGGGAGTAGATTAACGTGTTGATACCGAGCAGGCGACCTTGATAGTCCACTAGCGCGCCGCCGGAATTGCCTGGGCTGATTGCCGCGTCGGTTTGCACGAAATCGTCGTAGGGGCTGTTGGTGATCATGGTGCGTGAAAATGCACTGATGATGCCTTGAGAGACGCTGTGGCCCAGGCCAAAAGGATTGCCTATGGCCAGTGCGATGTCGCCGACGCGTGGTATTTCGCCTTCTAACTGGGGGATTACCGGCAACCCTGTTGCAGCAACCTTGATCACAGCGAGATCTGTGTGCGGGTCGGTACCAATCACCTGGGCGGTGGTCGTTTGACTGTTAGCGAACATGACTAATATCTCATCGGCTTCATCGACGACATGTTTGTTCGTCAGCACATAGCCGTCTTCGCGCACGATGACCCCGGAGCCCAATGAGTTCTGCACTTGCCGCTCCTGGGGAAATGCTTCGCATAATTGACGGTAGGTAGGAATGCGGCACAATAAGCTGCGCTGGGTGATCCGTGTTGAGTATATATTCACCACTGCGGGTGCGGCCTTGGCAACAGCACCTGCATATCCCGGTCGGCCCAGGTTGTCGTTTGAGTTGAACAAAATAATGGCGAGGCCAACGAGAGCGCCAATGATGGCAGGTATAAGAATAAAGCTGGTTATCTGTGTCATGTTAGTTGCTACAAAATGTCCGACGTTGACGTAGAGGGGTTATGACCAATCGTTCGCCGCTGAGTCAATATCAGCACAAGCTTGAAACAGGCGAGTTTCTGCAAGACACCGCGCAAGCGCAAGTGGTTGCGTTGCTTGATGATCTGTTTTTTCGCCTGATCGCGCCACCGCAAAAAAACAGTGGTCTTCGCGGGTTTGTTGCGCGCCTGAAAAGTACGCCGGTGCGACCCGTGACCGGCCTGTATGTCTGGGGTGGTGTTGGCCGTGGCAAAACCATGCTGATGGATCTGTTTTACGATTGTTTGCCGCCACATCGGCGGTTGCGGTTGCATTTTCATCGCTTCATGCGTCGGGTACATGCTGGCTTGAACGAATGGTCCGGCACACCCGACCCGTTGCAGAAAGTAGCGGCCGGCATCGCCGCAGAGGCAGATGTGCTGTGCTTCGACGAGTTCTTCGTAGCGGATATTGGCGATGCGATGATATTGGCGGAAATACTGCAGTCATTATTTGCCTTGGGCGTAACCCTGGTGGCGACATCGAATGTGGAGCCCGCTTATCTATATGAAAATGGTTTGCAGCGTCGCCGCTTCCTGCCAGCCATTGATCTGCTCTACGAACACACGCGCGTGGAGCACGTGTCTAACGGCATGGATTTTCGCCTGCGCGTGCTGGAACAAGCTGAAATCTACCATTGGCCTTTGGATGAGGCAGCAGAGTTGGGTTTACAGAAAAGTTTTCAGGCGCTGGCTCCGGATGAGCCTGAGGTGGGTGTGGTGCTGGAAATTGAAGGGCGGCCGATTCAAACTCGCATGGTGGCTGACGATGTGGTGTGGTTTGATTTTGCCGAACTGTGTGACGGTCCACGCAGCCAGAATGACTACATCGAGTTGGCCTTGGTCTATCATGCGGTGTTGTTGAGCAACCTGCCGGTGCTGACCACATTGCAGGAAAATGGTGCGCGCCGGTTCATCAGTTTGGTCGATGAATTTTACGACCATGGGGTGAAGTTGATCATCAGTGCAGCAGCACCCATTACCGATATCTACGTGGGTGAAAGGTTGCGCTTCGAGTTTGACCGCACACAGAGCCGTCTGCTGGAAATGCAGTCTCACGACTATCTCGCCGGGTCCCACCGGGCAGGTGTTTAGGCTGTTGGCAGGCTAAAAACCCGGTTGTAAACACCCAATGCCTCCTCTATCATTCGCGCTCCCAAAATTAGGCCCCTTATGCGGTCCTTAACAAGAGGCGAGCAATGACAACGGTAAGCATGCGTGAACAGGACGTAGAAAGGTCCTGGTGGATAATAGACGCAGAAAACCAGATCCTGGGCCGTATGGCGACGGAAATCGCGCGGCGATTACGTGGCAAACACAAGCCTGAATACACCCCCCACGTGGACACTGGCGATTACATCATCGTGGTCAACGCGGACAAGGTTCGGGTGACGGGAAATAAAGAAAAAGACAAGATCTATTGGCGCCACACGGGTTATCCCGGTGGCATTAAGGGTACGAGTGTTGCGGACATGCGCGAGACTCATCCCGAGCGCATTATCGAAAAGGCCGTCAAAGGTATGTTGCCGCGAAACCCGTTGGGTCGTGCAATGTATAGAAAATTGAAGGTATACGCCGGTGCTGAGCATCCACATGCCGCCCAGCAACCCGCAACATTGGAGCTTTCCGCATGACCGATACCAACTACGGGACCGGCCGTCGCAAGACCGCTGCAGCAAGAGTCTTTATGCGCTCAGGCTCAGGCAAGATAACGGTTAACACCTTGTCGCTGGAAGATTTTTTCGGCCGTGAAACGTCACGCATGGTGGTACGCCAGCCGCTGGAAGTTGCCGAGATGACAGATAAGCTGGACCTCATGATTACCGTTCGCGGCGGTGGCAACTCCGGGCAGGCAGGGGCGATACGTCACGGCATTGCCCGTGCGTTGGTTGATTACGATGAAGCATTCCGTGTGCCCATGCGTGCTGCAGGTTTTCTCACCCGCGATGCACGTGAAGTTGAGCGCAAGAAGGTTGGCTTGCGTAAAGCTAGAAAGCGCCCACAATTTTCTAAGCGCTAATCCATCAGCTATCGCAGTGTTGCCAGTGGCTTGTGTTAGAATGCCACGGTTTGCAACTTGCTCGGATTCTGGGCTGGATAGTCTTTTTTTGTTAATCACTCTGGAGCACAAGCCTTGGGCAGTGAAGAAGTAAGTCAGGAATCCTCTGCCGCGGATGCAGGCCCTGATGAACAAAACGCTTTAAAGCCCGAGGTCAACACAAGACGGCGTTATTTTTTGATTGGGGCAACTTCTGCGGTAGCCGGGGTTGGTGTGGTCGGCGCAGCGATTCCTTTCGTCAGTTACTGGAACCCGAGCGCCAAAGCGCGCGCAATGGGCGCACCCGTGACCATCGACTTCAGCAAACTTTTACCTGGCGAAATGCTGAGCCCGATAGTGGCCTGGCGTGGCAAGCCGATCTTTATCGTTTATCGAGATGAAGCCACCATTGCGTCACTGGCGGAACAACCCCACGAACTGGCCGACCCTGATTCTGAGAACCTCGAACAACAACCCGACTATGCGAAGAATGATACGCGCTCAACGCGTCCTGAGATTGGCATATACGTTGGCATATGCACCCATTTGGGATGTTCGCCGAAATTCGTAAAAACGGACAATTTTGTCGCCACCAAACAAGGTGGTTTTTTCTGTCCTTGTCACGGTTCGAAGTTTGACCTGGCCGGGCGCGTGGGTAGTGGCTATCCCGCGCCGGATAATTTGCCCGTGCCGCCACACAGATTTGAGTCCGATACCGTCGTGGTGATTGGTGAAGAAGAGGGAGCTGCGTAATGTCAGAACCTAAGTGGTTAGGTGACGACCACTGGTTTAATAAGTCGATGGCTTGGGTTGACGCCCGCTTTCCGGCAACAGAAACCTTCGAATATCACATGTCGCGGTATTACGCGCCGAAGAATTTTAATTTCCTCTATTACTTTGGCATTCTGGCCACAGTGGTATTGGTTATTCAGCTTGTTACTGGCATATGGCTGACTATGAATTATGTGCCTACTGGAGAAGGCGCATTTGCCTCGGTTGAATACATCATGCGCGACGTGGAATATGGCTGGCTGATGCGTTACCTGCACTCCACCGGTGCTTCATTCTTCTTTATTGTTGTTTATCTGCATATGTATCGGGCGCTGATGTACGGCTCCTATCGTGGACCACGAGAATTGCTGTGGCTGATCGGCATGGTGATTTTTATCGCGCTGATGGCTGAAGGATTCTTTGGTTACCTGCTGCCCTGGGGCAACATGTCTTACTGGGGCGCGCAAGTCATTGTCTCGTTGGCTGGCGCCATTCCTTACATTGGCCCGGAGCTTATGGAATGGGTGCGCGGCGACTTCCTCATGTCAGGCGCAACCCTGAACCGCTTCTTTGCGCTCCACGTTGCAGCCCTGCCACTTGTCCTGGTGATTCTGGTCTTTGTGCACTTTGTCGCCTTGCACCATGTGGGATCTAACAACCCCGACGGTATCGAGATCAAGAAGCACAAAGACAAAAATGGCATACCGCTGGACGGCATTCCATTCCACCCGTATTACTCGGTGCACGACCTGCATGCGATCGTGCTGTTTTTCATCGTCTTCCTGGCCTTCGTATTTTTTGCGCCGGAAGGTGGTGGCTACTTCATAGAACAGCCGAATTTCGATATGGCGGATCCGTTGAAAACGCCAGATCATATTGCCCCCGTGTGGTACTACACGCCGTTTTATTCCATGTTGCGCGCGGTAACATTTCCGTTGTTCACGGTGCCCGCCAAGTTCTGGGGTCTGATTGTGATGGCAGGTGCGATCATCATTCCATGCGCCATGCCCTGGTTGGACCGTAGCCCGGTGAAGTCGATGCGTTACAAGGGTAACTGGTCGAAGTTCATGTTAGGTCAGTTTGTCGTCAGCTTTTTCGTGCTGGGTTATCTCGGCACCAAGGGCGTAACAGAACTGCGCACAGGTGCTGCTCAGTTCTTTACCATTACCTACTTCGCCTACTTCGTGTTGATGCCTTGGTACACAAGAATAGAGAAGACCAAGCCGGAACCGGATAGGGTGACTAGCTGATGAGAAAAGTTTTATTGGCCATTTTGCTATGCATTCCCGGCCTCCTGGGGTCAAGCATGGCGTGGAGTTCTAGCGCCGACATCGAGTGGCATATGCAGCCCTTTGACGGTGATCTGGAGAACCTGCCCTCGTTGCAGAATGGCATGCGTATCTACGTCAATTATTGCCTGGGTTGTCACGGTCTCAAGTTCCAGCGCTACGAAGCCACGGTGGATTACCTCGGCATTCCACACGATATCGCAATGGAAAATTTAGTTTTTAGCGACCAAAAAATTGGTGAACTGATGACCACGGCGATGGATAGCGAGAGCGCCAAAGCCTGGTTCGGTGTTGCGCCTCCTGATTTGACTTTGGTGACTCGGTTGCGCGGTCCGGAGTGGGTCTATAATTATCTGAAAACTTTTTATGTCGACGATGATCGTCCATTGGGCACCAACAACAAGGTATTTCCCAACGTCGCCATGCCAAATGTACTGGCGCAGTTGCAAGGTATCCAACGCGAGGCCTGTAAGCCTGGCGATGCAGACCACGTTTGTCAGAAGCTGGCAGTGGACGATGGCACAGGTGAGTATGACACTGAAGAGTTTGACGCCGCCGTATATGACCTGACGAATTTTTTGTATTACGTCGGTGAACCATCGCGGTTGGAGCGCCACCGGATTGGCATCTTTGTGATGTTGTTTTTGGTCATTCTTGGTTGCTTTACCTATCTGTTGAATCGCGAATACTGGAAAGACATACATTAATAAACTGTTAGGGCAATGCTGCTTCCAAGGCTTGCCCTTATATCTTAAAAAGTCTGCGTGGAAGTTCGCGCAATCTTATCTAATCAACAATACTTCGAGGCTCCGTAAACTATGAGCATAGTGACCAAACGATCGTCCATGACCCTTTTTTCCGATGCGCGGGATCAATATTCCCACCGTGTGCGCATGGTGCTGGCTGAAAAAGGCGTGGCCGTAGAGATAGTCGATGTTGATCCCAACAAAAAACCAGAGGACCTGGCCGAGATTAACCCCTACAACAGTTTGCCGACGCTACTGGACCGTGACCTGGTGCTGTACGAAGCCAATGTGATCATGGAATATCTTGACGAGCGTTTTCCTCATCCACCGCTTTTACCGGTGTATCCGGTACAACGAGCGCTGTCCAGACTGTGGATTAGCCGGGTCGAAAAAGAGTGGAGCCAGAAGCTTGATTTGTTGATGGTTGGCAAAGGTCGTGAAACGGCCTTGACCAAGGCACGCAAAGAACTGCGGGAGAGCATCATCGCCATCGCGCCGATCTTTGGTGAAAAACCCTATTTCATGAACGACGACTTTTCGTTGGTAGACTGCTGCGTGGCGCCGATTCTGTGGCGTCTCAAGGAAGTTGGCATCACACTGCCGGAAAAGTCCACGCGACCGCTACACAAATATATGCAGACTATGTTTGAGCGCGAAGCTTTTCGCGCCAGTCTGACGGAGTCCGAAATGGAAATGCAGGAGTGAAATCCCAGCGCCCTTATCTTCTAAGGGCACTGTACGCGTGGATTATCGACAGTGATGAAGTGCCCTACGTCCTGGTAGACACCACCATAGCCGATGTTCAAGTGCCGCCAGAGCATATTCAGGATGGCCAGATCGTGCTGAATCTAGGACCTGACGCGGTGCGTGATCTGATTATAGACGACGAGTTCGTTAGCTGTGGTGGCCGTTTTGGCGGTCAACGCTTCGAACTGTATTTACCGATGGCCAGTATTCGGGCTATCTACGCTAAAGACATGGATCAGGGCATGGTGTTGCCGGACGATGCTCTTGCCGATGCGGCTGCAGGGTCAGATGCGGTTGCAGACATAGACGAACAACCGGCGACGCCTGACAAACCAACCTTGCGACTAGTCTAGATACTCAAACACCTTCACGATTTTCTGCACCCCGTACACTTCTGATGCCACATCGACAGCGATATCGGCTTGGCTGCGGGTGATCAGACCAAGCATATAAACCACACCGTTTTCTGTCACCACCTTAACCTTGGTGCCATACGCTTGGCTGGATGCCAGCAGGCGAGTCTTCACTTTTGTCGTCAGCCAGCTGTCGTTTGTGCGTGCGACCAACGAGATCGGTCCACCGACGGTCAGTTCGTTGTGTACTTTTCGCACTCGCTGAAGGTTTTGCGCCGCTGCACTGGCTTTGCCGCGCAGTTCATCAGTTGCTACCTGCCCTGCGATCAACACCACCCCATTGTACGAAACGATTGCCAGGTGCGAGCCCTTGAAACCCTTGTCAGATTTTCTTATCTCGCTTCTGACCATCGGCTCCAGCACGGCATCGTCGATGAATACGCCGGGAGTCCGTTTGCTCGGATCATTCATGCAGCCGCTCAGGAAGACCACGACTAACAGGCTTATGGTCCATTTCATTAGTTCAGGCATTGGTATCGGTACGCTCCATTGGGGGTGGTAGTTTGTCTCCAGGACCTACATTGCGTCAATCATTTGCTCATGGATCGACAAAAATCCTTAACCATCGAAGGCACTGTGCAACCAATTGATGTTCAGGGCAGTCGGTTGCCCGGTAACGGCGACGACGTCAAAGCGGCAAGGCCACGCTGCGTAACGTGGGTGCTGTTGTAAAAAGCGTTTGGCGGTGCGAATGATCTTGGTTCGCTTGGTACGGGTAACACTGGCGGCGGCACCGCCGTAGTCTGCACTTTGGCGGTAGCGCACTTCAACGAACACCAGAATGCGCGGCTGCAGTTGCGAGCGGTGGCTCATGATCAGATCTATTTCGCCCAGCTTGCAACTGAAGTTTCTGCACAGCAGCCGCATACCCTCGCCACACAGATACTCAAGCGCGGCTTGCTCTGCCAAACTGCCTTGCCGTTGGGTGCGCAAACCGTTCAGTCGACGGGGACCAGACCACCCTTAGTCACCCGGCTGACGCCCAGATCACGGCGAAACTTGCCGCCGGGTTCGAGCCACAAGTAACCGCTTGCTGCGGGTAGTGCAACCTGAGACTGGGCGTTCAGAATGGGTAGCCAGGTGGCAATCCGGTAAGCGTCGAAACCCAATGCATATAATTCGGCAAAGGAGTTTCGGGCTAAGTCGAAGGCATCGTGGAGTGATTGCTGGGATGCACTGGGACTGGCGAATATAGGCATCTGGGTTAACTCGAAGCCCCTGATATCTTTCAGATCCTGGCCTTTGGCGGCTTGGGACGTCGCGTACACCGGCAGTTTGTCAGCGAAGTGAAAGCGTAATGCCGGTACCAGTGCTTGAGACTCGACATGGGTGGTCAGCGCTATCACGCCGTCCAGATCACTTCGCGCGCGGGGTAAGAATTCCAGTTGTTGCCCCAGAATGTTTGCAATTTCAGTTCTGCGCGCTTCACTTGCCGCCACTTGCATCGCCTCACCAACAGCTTCGGTAATATTCTTGATGTCAGCGAATTCAGCGGTGATCACCGGTGCGGGCCAGCTATCGGTAAAAGCGCGTAGCGCACGTTGCGACCAGCGTGCCTGGCTATGCACCACCAACAGTCGTTCTACACCCGCCAGCAATACGTGGTTGGCCAGGGAGGTGGCTTCATCTTCAATCGCAATGCCAAACTGAAACAGGGGTGTTGCCATTCCTGGAGGAGAGTCGGTGGTCGGGGCCGAACCCGGCGACGCCAGATAGTTCAGGACCAACCTGGGCACATCTGAAAACCGGGTTGCGGCGGCGAACTTCTCTACCTCCTGTTTGATCAGAGGGCCGACCATGACATCGGCGCCTTCGGCAAGTGCCTGTTCGAACAACAAGGGGGTCGGCGTCTGTCCGCTGTCGTAAAACTTGATTTGGGGTTTGTCAGCCGCCTGCTCGCTCAGGTAAGCGGCGATCAAACCATCGCGAACGGCAATGCCTGCACTTGCATAGGGCCCGCTCAAAGGCAGCAGCAAACCCACTTGTGGTGCCTGGTAATCGTCCAGTTTAAGCAAGGCAACGGGTGGTCGCATGGCCGCCGGGTGGCTGGGAAAACGAGATTGCCAGTTGCGCCATGCTTGAATTTGACCGGTGATGGAGCCTGCAGCGCGAATTTGTTCTTGGAGCAGCCACCAGCCGTGATGATCTTGATCGGTGAATACAACGGGTGCCTGGCGCGCCCGACTCAGAGCCAACCAAATGCGCTCATGGATATCGGACGGCAATTCTTCGGCATCCAAACCGGAGTCGATAGTGGCTTGAATATAACCCTCGGCGCTACAGCGGAAATCACCGCGCGCCTGACAAATTTCGGCCAGCAACAGCAAATCTGCAGGTTGCCAGTTGGTCAGTGTTGCAAGGGCTTGCTCGGCTTGGACGAAGTCGCCAATGCCCTGCCATGCCTGGGCACGTAGACGCCCAAGCTGATCTCGGTTGGTCAACGTCTGGTTGTCAGGGCTCAATGGCTCGAGGGCGCGGATAGCCTCGAGATAGCTGCTGTTGTAGATAAAAACTCGGGCTGCCTGGAGGCGCAGGCGAGCGTGCTTAGCCTCGCTGGATTGCGCTGCGGCCTGGCGTAACAAAGCGTAGGCGTCGTCCATGCCGTCAAGATCTGCGCCGCCTGAGGAACCATTCCGGGTGCTTTGGCAGCCATACATTGTCACAATGATGACAAATGACACAAGGAAGCGAATCAGCATGACAGGGCGACTTAACGCAGGGGTCCTCTATGTTGTGGCTACACCCATTGGACACCTTGGTGACCTCACTCGTCGAGCCGAAGAAGTCCTGAAAAAGGTGCAGATTGTGGCCGCAGAGGATACCAGACGGACGCGGGTGCTCCTAGATCACATAGACCACCGAGCGCCGGAACTGTTGAGCTTGCATGAGCACAATGAGCATGCGGTTGCAGATAAGTTGCTGGCCAGGCTGCAAGCCGGTGCCGACGTGGCGCTGGTATCTGATGCCGGTACACCGCTGGTGAATGACCCGGGCTATCTGCTGGTCGGTGCGGCTCATGCTGCCGGTATAAAAACCGTGCCGGTGCCCGGTGCCTGCTCGATCACCACCGCCATCAGTGTCTGCCCGCTCGCCTGCCAACCCTTTCGCTATGTCGGCTTTCTGCCTGCCAAATCATCCGCCCGGCAAAATGCCTTGCACCAATGGCTTGGCGCCGCCGACGCCTTGGTGTTTCTCGAAGCCCCTCACCGCATCCTCGCTACCCTTGAAGATATTGGGGCCATCACCACCCGTCGGGTGATGCTTGGACGAGAGTTGACGAAAAAATATGAGACTATCCTGGTTGGCACTGCCGCAGAAGTAGCGATCGAGTTAGGCGACAATCCCCGCGGTGAGTTCACCTGTATCATCGAAGCGGATAAGCCCCGTGCTGTCAGCTACGATCAAGAAAGGGTGTTGAGTGCGCTGTTGAAAGAATTGCCGCCGACACAGGCCGCGAAGATCGCCGCGAGTATCTGTGATGTTAAGAAATCAGAAATGTATGAGTTGGCAGTGCGCTTGGCGGCTAAGTGACTTTGTCGACGACGCGAAATGATGTTCCAAGTGATGACCGGGAGGAACTATGCGTTGGTAAGCGGCGGCGCTCAGTGAAGTAGATATCCGACTTTAGGCTTGTCTGCAGGCTGCTGCCCATCTATGGTGCCACCAGAGTTGGCCGAACAGTCGCCGGTTGCGGGTAAAATCGTAGCGGGAGGAAAGTCCGGGCTCCACAGGGCAGAGTGCCAGGTAACGCCTGGGAGGCGCGAGCCTACGGCAAGTGCAGCAGAGAGTAGACCGCCACATCCTTTTGGATGCGGTAAGGGTGAAACGGTGCGGTAAGAGCGCACCGCGCGCGTGGTAACACGTCGTGGCAAGGTAAACCCCACTTGGAGCAAGACCAAATAGGAATCCGTTGATGTGGCCCGCATTGGATTCGGGTAGGTCGCTGGAGATCGTTGGTGACAACGATCCTAGATGAATGACTGTTGATAACAGAACCCGGCTTATAGGCCGACTCTTTTTAAAACAAATTGATATTAAAACGGACTTTATTATCTCCAAAAACTAAAATAGTTAATGTCATTTCTAGATATCGGCGGTAGGCGTAGGCCTGCGCACGGAAACTTCCATAACAATGCCGCTAGAGAGGTAAAAATTCCTTATTTTTCCGTAAGTTAAGGTGTTTTCGTCGCTTGACTCCCTTATCACCCCAACTATAGTGTCATTAATTGGGAATAAGTGGAGAAAAGTGGGTAAGCCACAGCGTCGGCTGGGGATCCTGCCCTCTTTAGCAGTTAGTGTTTCGCGGTATCAACAATGCAACCCTCGACAGTAAGGGCCGGATGGCCTTACCTGCGCGTAGTCGCGAGACTGTGCAATTGGTCAGCGCAGGCAACGTTGTGGTCACCATCGATATGCGCGAACGCTGCTTGCTGCTTTATCCCCTGGCCGAGTGGGAGGTGGTGCAACGCAAGCTGGAAGGCTTGTCCAACATAGATCCCCGGGCACGCCGCTTACAGCGCTTGTTAATCGGTCATGCCACAGATCTTGGCCTGGATTCCAACGGCCGCATCCTGTTGCCGTCTTTGTTACGCGACTATGCCGATCTGGACAAGAAACTGGTGCTCGTTGGTCAGGGTAACAAGGTTGAAATCTGGTCTGCTGATCAGTGGCAGGAACGCATGACCCATTGGCTGTCCGAAGATGAATCTGCGCTGTTGCAAGATGGCGATGCGTTTACCGGACTATCCGTTTAGTGGACGCCGAGCCTGAAGGTAACTCCCCCGACCACATACCAGTATTGCTGGACGAAGTGCTGAAAAATCTAGTGGCCTGCAATGCGGGTACCTATGTCGACGCCACTTTTGGCCGCGGCGGCCACACTCACGGCTTACTTAAAGTGTTGGGCCCGGAAGGTCGTGTGGTTGCCATTGACCGAGACCCGCAAGCTATCGATGTGGCGCAAGCTCTGGCAGCCACTGAACCTCGCCTGACGGTATGCCATGCACGCTTTTCCCAGCTGGCCAGTGTTCTCTTAAGTGAAGGCATCGCCGGGGTGCAGGGTGTGTTGCTGGATCTTGGCGTATCGTCACCTCAACTGGACGATGCCGAGCGAGGTTTCAGTTTTCGATTTTCCGCGCCCCTGGATATGCGCATGAACCCCGAGGAGGGCCAATCGGCGGCCCAGTGGCTGGACAGTGCAGATGAGCGTGATATTGCGCGGGTTCTGAAAGACTATGGTGAAGAACGCTTTGCGCGGCGTATCGCCAGGGCCATTGTGGCTGCCCGACCGTTGACCACCACAGATGAATTGGCTGCGCTGGTGGCCCATGCGGTGCCGCAGCGAGGTCGGCAGAAAAAACATCCGGCTACTAAGACCTTTCAAGCCATTCGTATTTTCATCAATGACGAAACCCGCGAGCTGGAACTCGGCATTCAGGCTGGCTTCGATGTGCTGGCCCTGGGTGGTCGCCTGGCGATCATCAGCTTTCATTCGTTGGAAGACCGGGCAGTAAAACATACCTTCCGCAGTCTTACCAAGCCGCCTCCCGTGCCACGCAGAGTGCCGGTGCGGCATCAGGATATGCACATTCCGGCACGGCATATCATCGGTCCCGTGCGTGCCGGAGCGCGGGAGCTGCAACGTAATCCGCGTGCGCGTAGTGCCACTTTAAGAGTGATCGAAAAGGTGCTCGAGCGTGGCTAGGAAGAAGAAACAGCAGCCGTCATATAGTCCTGCCGGGCTGGTCTGGCCAGGTATGTTTGTATTTTTGTTAGTTGCCATTACGGCAAGCGGGCTGTACAGAGTTGATGCGGCCCATGTGATGCGCGGTCTGTACGGCAGCATGGGTGAAATCCAACGCGAGCAGGATAGCTTGTTGGAAGATCATAGTCGCTTGATGCTGGAGCGCGGTGCGCTGACCAGCATGCAGAACATCGAAGAGGTAGCCGCTTCAGAGTTAGGCATGCAGTTTCCGGATAAAATCGGGCAGGTGCTGCGATGATTGTGTGGCGGCACTATGTGTTGGTCTCTTTGTTTTTGTCGGCAGTGGTAGGGTTATGCGGACGGGTACTTTATCTATCGGTCACTGACCGCGCTTTTCTGCAGGGTCAAGGCGATGCTCGCTCCATTCGCAGAGAGAATATTCCTGCCATGCGCGGCGTCATATATGACCGCCAGGGCGAACCATTGGCGGTCAGCACGCCGGTCTTTGCGATCTGGACAGATCCAAGCAAGGCGGCCTTTACTGATGCCACGCTGAACAAGTTGGCCGCGTTGATAAATGTACCCGCTGCAGCCCTGCGCAAGCGCATCCGTGAGCACCCGGGTAAAGAGTTTGTTTATTTGAAACGGCGCGCCTCATGGCAGATGGCCCAGGATATTCGTGCCGCCAAACTTGAGCACATATATCTGCAACCGGAATACCGGCGTTATTATCCTGCCGCAGAAACCACTGCCCACCTGGTGGGGGTAACCAACATTGACGATGAAGGTATAGAGGGCACCGAATACGCCTTCGAGCAACACTTACGTGGGCAACATGGCGGCAAGATCGTGTTGAAAGATCTGCACGGCACCACCATCCGCGACCTGGAGTACGTGAGTGCGCCGGTCTACGGTCAGGATCTCAACCTGAGCATCGATTTGCGTCTGCAGTTTCTAGCCTACCGGGAGTTGAAGTCCGCGGTCACCAGTCACGGTGCTATGTCCGGCTCTGTGGTGATGTTGGATGTGACCAATGGCGAGGTGTTGGCACTGGTCAACCAGCCGTCCTATAATCCCAACGACATATCCGGCCAATTACTCGGCATGCGCAACCGTGCCATCACAGATGCCTATGAGCCTGGCTCGACCATCAAGCCCTTTGCCGCGCTGGCAGCGTTGGAGTCCGGGCGCTATAACCGTCACACCCGGATCGATACCGCCCCTGGTTACTTTCACATCGGCCGAAAGTTGATACAAGATCCGGTCAATCGCGGTTCTATTACCCTGGCCCAATCCATAGAGAAGTCCAGCCAGGTCGCGTTCGCTAAAATCGCCTTGGACCTGGACGAGCGGGCGGTGTTCGAGGTGTTACAGCGCGCTGGAATCGGTGAATTTATCGGTACCGGACTGCCCGGCGAGACAATGGGCATCCTCGACGATTCGCAATTACGCTACCCCATTGTACGCGCCAGCTTAGCCTACGGTTATGGACTGTCAGTGACACCGCTGCAACTCGCACATGCTTATCTTTCGATCGCAACGCTTGGCGAGAAGCTGCCTTTGTCGATCATCAAAACCACTGGTCGCGGTCCATCTCGTGAGCGCGTTTTCGATAAGCGTATCGTGCAGGAGGTACTTGCCATGATGGAGCGGGTGACGCAGAAGCAGGGGACCGCGCCGGGCGCTGCAGTCGATGGTTATCGTGTCGCCGGTAAAACCGGTACCGCCCGCATTGTCGGGTCGAAAGGCTACGACGATGAACGTCATGTTGCCTGGTTTGTCGGTATGGTGCCGGCCAGGAAACCGCGTCTGCTGATGGTGGTAGTGGTGAACGAACCCAAGGCCGGTGTGTCTGGTGGTGGCAAAGTAGCCGCGCCGATATTTTCGCGCATCGCAGAACGCAGTCTGCGTCTGCTTGGGGTGCCGCCGGACACTCAGTTCGCCGCCGCGGCCAAACTGCAGCCCTTACAAGGTAAGCGCGGATGAACCTGCAAACGTTGTTAGCTGACAACACTCTACCTGCACTGGAGCTACAAGGCCTGGCTGAACACACTGCCGAGATAGCGCCGGGGTTTGCCTTTATTTGCGTTGCGGCGAAAGCAGCAACGCTGCTGCAACACTGTGAGGCAGCAGTAACGGGCGGTGCGGTGGTCCTCTTGTGTGACGCGCAGGCGATACCCGCGCAAAAACTGTTCGGCCTGGCGCCCGTGATACCCGTGCAAGATCTGCGCAGCGAACGCGGCGCCCTGGCAGCCAGGTTTTATGCCGATCCCAGCGCCACACAACTGTGTGTTGGCATCACCGGCACCAATGGTAAAACCTCGGTTGCGTATCATCTGGCGGACATAAGTACTCGTTTAGGCAAACCCATGGGCTATAGCGGCACGCTGGGCTGGGGCACTCTGGATGAACTGCACATTGCCGACATGACAACGGGCAACGCGGTCGCCTTACAGCGCCATCTTGCTTGTATGCGCGACGCCGGCATGTCCAGAGTAGCACTTGAGGTGAGTTCTCACGCGCTGGACCAGGATCGAGCCGCGGCGGTGCACTTCGACTACGCGATATTTACCAATTTGAGCCGGGATCATCTGGACTACCACGGTAGCGTTGAAGCTTATGCCGCCGCCAAGCAAAAGCTGTTTACCCGGTGGCCGTTGAAGATGGCCGTGATAAATGTCGATGATGAGTTCGGCGTGGGGCTGGCTTCTGACTGCGCAAGCCCTGTGGTGACCTATGGCAAAGCAGGCGATTGGAGTTGGCAAACCGATCTTCTCGTCGAACAAGGTGACGGACTGGCAGTGACCTGGCAGACACCCTGTGGGGATTACCAGGCTCAGCTACCCGTGGTGGCAGACTTCGCCATAGCCAACATAACTGCAGCGATGGCAACGTTGGTCGCCATGGGACACAGTGCGGATGAAGTATTTGCCAGCCTCAGCGATCTGCGTTGGGTGCCGGGTCGATTGGAGGTTGTTGCCGCTCCCGCACAGGGTCCGACCGTGGTGGTCGATTATGCCCATACTCCGGACGCACTGACCAAAGTGCTGGCCGCACTGCGCCCGTTTTGTCGTGGTCAACTGATCTGTGTTATCGGCTGTGGGGGCGACCGGGATACGGGTAAACGACCGCTCATGGGTGCAGCCGCTGCCCACGGCTCGGACCAGGTATGGCTGACCTCAGACAATCCCCGCAGCGAATCGGCAGCGGACATTATTGCCGCCATGCAGGCAGGCATAGCAGCGGCAGACAATATCGCTGTGCATATCTGCGAGGATCGTAAAGAGGCTATCCACCAGGCTCTGGCTACAGCAAAACGTGCTGATGTGGTTCTGGTGGCGGGCAAAGGCCACGAGGATTACCAGGAGATCGATGGGCAACGCCTGCCTTTCGATGACCGTCTTGTTGTCCAGCAAACATTGCAGGAGCGCAGCTGATGTTGTTGTGGTTGACTGAATATCTGTCCGAATTCATAAGCGGTTTTAGCGTCTTTCAGTACCTTACCTTCCGTACCATGGTCAGTGTAATGACAGCTCTGTTTACCTCATTGCTGATCGGACCCTATGTCATTCGAAAGCTTGCAGACCTGCAGATTTCTCAGACCGTACGCGAAGAAGGGCCGAAGTCGCATTTGAGTAAAGCCGGCACCCCGACCATGGGCGGCGCGCTGATCCTTATCGTTATTATCGTCACCACATTGTTGTGGGGCGATCTGACATCTCGTCACATCTGGTTGGTGTTGAGCGTGACCCTTGCCTTTGGGGTGATTGGTTGGGCCGATGACTACCTGAAGTTGACGCGTAAGAGCAGTGCTGGCCTGGCCGCACGGTGGAAATATTTCTGGCAGTCCGTGGTGGGATTGTCGGCGGCGGTGTTTCTCTATGCATCCGCAGAGCTGCCCGTCGAAACAGATCTGATAGTGCCTTTTTTCAAAAACGTTGCTATACCGATGGGCACGGGATTTATCGTGTTGAGCTATTTGATGATAGTCGGCATGAGCAACGCGGTGAATCTAACCGATGGTCTCGATGGCCTGGCTATTCTGCCAACGGTCATGGTCGGTGGTGCGCTTGGACTCATTGCCTATGTATCGGGCAACGTCTCGTTTGCCGAATACCTGCAGATCCCCTATGTCCCCGGCGCGGGTGAACTGGCGGTGTTTTGTGGCGCGCTGATCGGCGCAGGGTTGGGCTTTCTTTGGTTCAACGCCTACCCGGCACAGGTTTTCATGGGCGATGTGGGTGCACTGGCATTGGGTGCCGCCCTGGGTGTGGTGGCCATTATAGTGCGCCACGAAATCGTCTTGTTGATCATGGGCGGATTGTTTGTGCTGGAAACCGCCAGCGTGATAATTCAAGTGGTTTCTTTCCGGCTCACCGGTAAGCGGGTGTTTCGCATGGCCCCGCTCCACCATCATTTTGAACTCAAGGGCTGGCCGGAACCTAAGGTAATCGTGCGCTTCTGGATCGTTACGCTGGTGTTGGTAACCATTGGTCTGTCTACGTTGAAGCTGCGATGACCAAGCGGGTCGCCGTACTGGGTTTTGGCATTACCGGCGCGTCGGTGGTGCGTCATTTGTTGCGCCGAGGTGTGGAACCCGTGGTTCTGGACACCCGTGCGGCACGACCAGGCGATAACCAGGAGGTGGAGTTTCTTTGGGACGCCACGCACTGGCCAGGCCTCGATGTCGATGTAGCCATTGTCAGTCCGGGGTTGGATCTTGATTCCGCTCTGGTGGCAGAGGCTCGTAGCGCCGGGGTCGAGCTGTTGAGCGACATAGACTTGTTCTTTGCCTCGGTCAGCGAACCGGTGATCGCCATTACCGGCACCAACGGTAAGAGTACCGTGACCTCTTTAGCTGGCCATTTGTTGAGCAGCGCCGGAATTTCCTGTGGCGTCGGCGGCAACCTCGGCGAAGCAGCCCTGGATATCATCGACCCTGATCACCAGTGTTATGTGCTGGAGCTGTCCAGTTTTCAATTGGAGCGCAGTGCCGAGCACGCCTTTCACTGTGCAACGATTCTCAATATCAGTGAAGATCACCTGGACAAACACGGTGATCTGGCGGGATATGCTGCAGCCAAACAACGCATTTGTAGCGCAGCGGCAAGTTGTGTTTACAACCGGGCAGACCCGCTGACTTTACTTGCCGGCTGCGCCAATCCCGTCAGTTTTGGTGCTGATGCACCGCCTACGGCGGTTGACTGGGGCATACGCGAAGACGCAGGCGAACGGTATTTTGCTCATGGCGACGAACTGATCTGTCCGACCTCTCAATTTTCGTTGTCCGGCGCGCACAATGAGCAAAATGCACTGGCCGCTTGCGCCGTTGTCGATGGCTGGTTTGCAGCGAATAAAATCTCCACGGCACTGGCATCGTTTGCCGGTCTGGCTCACCGATTTGAAGCTGTCGCGCAAATTGCCGGGGTCAGTTATGTCGATGACTCCAAAGCCACTAACCTGGGCGCCACAGTTGCTGCGCTGGGTGGCATGCCGGCGGCTAATCAGGTGGTGCTGATAGCGGGTGGTGATGCCAAGGGAGTCGATCTGTCGCCGCTGTTGAGCTTGCTGCGGGGTCGAGTCAAGCAACTGGTCACCCTCGGCCAGGACGGTCCGCAGCTGATGCAACTGGCTGCCAAAGCAGACATACCGGCGGTGGCGTGCAGTGGCATGGTTGAAGTGGTCGCGGCAGCTCGAGGTGCGGCCAGCACTGGAGATACCGTGCTGTTGTCGCCAGCGTGTTCGAGCCTGGACATGTTTTCCGGTTTTGCGGAACGCGGTGACCAGTTTGCGGCGGCTGTCCGTGATCTGGATGAGGCCGTTTGTTAGTGGCTGCGTCAGTGCCTGCATTGCGTGTGGCGCCCATGGTGGTGCCATGGCTGCTGTTGTTGGTGGTTGGTACGATCATGGTGGGCTCTGCTGCGGTCGCTCTGGGCAATGGCTATTTGAGCAAGCATTTGCTGTTTCTGGCGGTTGCCGGTGTGAGTTGTGCTTTTGTGTTTGCCGTCCCGCCGGGCTGGTGGAACCGCTTGTACCTGCTGGGCTGGGTGGTTTCAGTCATCATCGCAGCACTGGTGCTGATACCCGGCGTGGGGCATGAAGTGAACGGCGCGCAGCGTTGGATCCGCTTTGGTGGTTTTTCTGTCCAGGCTGCGGAGATCGCCAAGTTTGGCTTGTGTATCTATCTGGCCGGCTACCTCAGTCGTCACCATGACAAGTTGCGCACCGATCCGGAAGTGCTGTTTGTGCCTTTGTGCATGGTCAGTGTGGTTTGCGGTTTGTTGATCACCGAACCCGACCTCGGCTCGGCAGTGGTCATTCTCGTCGCGACCGCAGGTTTACTGTTCCTCGCCGGCGCCAAACTACGTTACTTCCTGTTAATTTTATTAATCGGCGCCGGTGCCCTGGCGCTGCTGGTGATGTTTGCGCCCTACCGTATGCAACGGCTGGCTGCCTTTGTGGATCCCTGGTCTGTCGCTTTCGGCAGCGGCTACCAACTGACCCAGGCACTGATTGCGTTTGGTCGTGGTGAGCTGTGGGGACTGGGCTTGGGTGAAGGTGTGCAGAAGCTGTTCTATCTCCCCGAAGCGCACAACGATTTTATTTTTGCGGTGGTTGCCGAGGAGCTGGGTGGTGTCGGCGCGATCTTACTGGCGCTGTTATTGACCTACCTGATCGTGCAGATCTTTTTGCTGGCGAAACGCAACATCGAACGCCACGCGTACTTCGCCGGCATGATCGCCTACTTCACCGGTTTGATTCTCGGCATTCAGTTTCTCGTCAATCTTGGCGTTAATACGGGTGTCCTGCCTACCAAGGGCCTGACTTTGCCCTTTGTCAGCTATGGCGGTAACAGCCTGATTATATCCTGCGTGTTACTGGCGCTGGTGCTCAGGACCTCGATGGACGCTTCGACCGGTAAAGGTGGTGGTCGTGGCTGAACCGGTGATCTATGAGGTTCCTGAGATGGGTCGTGTTCGCTCGATCCATTTTGTTGGTATTGGCGGCGCCGGTATGTGTGGTATTGCCGAGGTGATGCTCAATCAGGGCTATGCGGTAACCGGCTCCGACCAGAAATCTTCGGCGATCACCCAACGCCTGCAGGCCAAAGGCGCGACGGTCAACATCGGTCATGATGCCGCCTGGGTGGCAGATGCCGATGTGGTGGTTATTTCCAGCGCCGTTGGCGAAGACAACGTCGAGGTGATCGCCGCACACGCAGCCCGTACCCCGGTGATACCCCGGGCCGAGATGCTTGGAGAGCTGATGCGTTATCGGCACGGCATCGCCATCGCCGGCACGCATGGAAAAACGACAACCACCAGTCTAGTGACGGAAATATTTCGCTGTGCAGGTCTTTCCCCAACATTTGTCATCGGTGGCTTGCTCAAGAGTGTTGGCACTAATGCCGAGTTGGGAGTGGGGCGATACCTGATCGCCGAGGCTGATGAGTCCGATGCATCATTTCTGCGTTTACAACCGATGTCTGCGGTGATTACCAACATCGATCAGGATCACATGGCGACCTACGATAATGATTTCACCAAGCTCAAAGAGACCTTCATAGAATTCGTTCACCGGCTGCCGTTTTACGGTGCCGTGGTGGTCTGTATCGATGACGAAGATGTGGTCGATATCATTCCTCGATTATCGCGTCCGGTGCTGACTTATGGTTTGTCCGAGGATGCTCAGTTCCGTGCCTATGATATCCGTGCGCAAGGCAAAGACTGGCGCTTCAGGGTCGCTCGTGGCGAATTCGGAGCGGACCTGGAAATCGCCTTGGCGATTCCAGGCGCGCACAATGTGTTGAATGCACTGGCCGCGATTGCGGTGGCTACCGAAGAAGGCATTGCAGATTGTCATATCGTCGAGGGACTGGAGGGATTCGCCGGTGTCGACCGGCGCTTTCAGGTCACTGATCAAATCACGGTTGGCGCCAAAACTCTGGCCATGGTCGATGACTATGGTCATCACCCGACGGAGGTAGCAGCGGTGATAGCCACTGCCCGCAGGGTTTGGCCTGAGCAGAGGCTGGCGATGGTCTATCAACCGCACCGCTATACCCGTACCCGCGACTTGTTTGAAGACTTTGTGCGTGTGCTGTCGGACGTCGATGCGTTGATGTTGATCGATGTTTACGCTGCCGGTGAACAACCCATTCCCGGTGCCGACAGTAAGGCGTTGTGTCACGCCATCAGGCAACGCGGCAGTTTGAGCCCGGTGTTTGCCCGGCAACCTGAAGAGGCGCTGAGCTTGTTGGCAACCTTCTGCAAAGATGCAGATGTGCTGTTGGTTCAGGGTGCTGGCAATGTGAATCAGATATCCATCCAGCTCAGGCAAGCGAATGACAGTTAAGCAACGCCTCAGTCTGTGGTCGGCCAGGATCCTGTTCGCGGTCACGTTGGCATCGTTAGGGGTAATGAGCTTCGCAGTCTGGCACGTTCTTGATGCGCCGATTCGAGTGTTTGTCGTTGCAGGTGATCTCACGGTACTGGAGCAACGCGAGATTCAGCGGACGCTCGCGGCCAGGCCTTTTGCCGGGGTGCTATCGACGGATTTGCAAGCGGTTAAGCAACGGCTTGAACACCTGGCATGGGCGCGTGAAGTGAGTGTGCGCCGGCATTGGCCGGACCAGCTCATCGTCACACTAAGCAAAGCGACACCGGTTGCACGTTGGGGCGACCATCAATATGTCTCGGCTTATGGCGACCTGTTGTCCTTGCCGGATGAGCACGCGGATTTACCGCTGTTTGCCGTCGCGGTCAACAACCCCGAACAAGCAATGAAAGTCTATCGTTTACTTGACCAGATTGTCGCCAGAGAGTCGTTGGCCATCAATGAACTGCGTCAGAATAGTCAGGGTGAATGGACCGTGACCTTGTCTGCCGGGCCACGGGTTTTGCTGGGCGCAGAGCAACTCAATACACGCATGCATCGCTTCCTGCTGATATATCGCAGGGTGCTGCAGGCTCAGACCCGTGATGCGTTATACGTTGATACGCGCTATGCGAATGGGGTGGCGGTGCGGTTTGCCGATGAAAACCAAGAGCAGATGGTGGCAGCGAATTTCTCTCCAGCGGCTGTTGCCGAAAATACTTTTGCTAAAGGAAACTAGTGATGGCGACGGCATTAGAGTCTCAGAAGATTGTTGGCTTGGATATCGGTACCAACAAAGTTGCGGCAATTGTCGCCGAAGTGAACGGTAATGGTGAACTCGAGATCATCGGCATCGGCACGCACCGTTCGCGGGGGCTCAAGAAGGGTGTCGTCGTCAACATTGAATCGACGGTGCAATCGATTCAACGGGCGGTTGAAGAGGCGGAGTTGATGGCGGGCGTTTCCATCGACTCGGTGTACGCGGGTATTGCCGGCAGCCACATTCGTTCTCTTAACTCCCACGGCATAGTGGCAATACGCGACCGTGAGGTTTATCCCCAGGATGTCGAGCGTGTCATTGACGCAGCGCAGGCCATGGCCATACCAGCGGACCAGAAGATCTTGCACGTGCTACCCCAGGAATATGTCATCGATTCTCTGGAAGGGGTAAAGGAACCTCTGGGTATGTCCGGTGTGCGTCTGGAGGCCAAAGTTCATATGGTTACCTGTGCAATCAACGCGGCGCAGAACATTGAAAAATGCATTGAACGTTGTGGCTTGCACGTTAACGACGTAATCCTGGAACAGCTTGCCTCGAGTTACTCGATACTGACGGATGATGAACGCGAACTTGGCGTGTGCATTGTCGATATTGGCGGAGGCACCACAGACATCGCGGTGTTCACTGGCGGTGCCATCAGGCACAGCTCAGTCATCCCGATTGCGGGTGATCAGGTCACTAACGATATAGCTATGGCGTTACGTACACCGACGCAAAATGCGGAAGATTTGAAAATAAAGTATGCCTGTGCACTCAGGCAATTGGCCAAGGCGGATGAGGTCATCAACGTACCAGGTGTTGGTGACAAACCGGCGCGTGAACTATCGCGCCAGGCCCTCGCTGAAGTAGTGGAGCCTCGTTACGACGAGTTGTTTACGTTGATACAGGCGGAGTTACGCCGCAGTGGGTTTGAAGATTTAATCGCCGCTGGCATCGTTTTGACCGGTGGTGCTGCGAAAATGGAAGGGGTGATTGAGCTGGCGGAAGAGATCTTCCACATGCCGGTCAGCCTGGGGGTTCCCCGAAATGTTTTGGGGTTGAAGGACATCGTACGTAATCCTGTCTACGCAACTGGCGTTGGCTTGTTGCAGTACGGATTAGAACGAGAAAAAGAATCGCCCACCAGGCGCTCGTCCAGAAAGGGCGGAGTGTTTGCGCGGGGTAAAAATTGGTTGAGCGAAAATTTCTAGCTGGAGATAAGCGATGTTTGAACTGGTAGATAGCGCGCCGCGAAGCGCAGTGATAAAAGTCATCGGGGTCGGTGGTGGCGGCGGTAACGCTGTGCAGCACATGGTCGCCCGTAATGTAGAGGGGGTGGACTTTATCGCCGCCAATACCGATGCCCAGGCCTTGAAAAGTCTGGATGCACCGACCACCCTGCAAATCGGCAGTGGTATAACCAAGGGTTTGGGCGCAGGTGCCAACCCTGATATAGGCCGGGCGGCAGCCTTGGAAGACCGTGATCGTATCAGCGAAGTATTGTCCGGTGCAGACATGGTTTTCATTACCGCTGGTATGGGTGGCGGTACCGGCACCGGCGCGGCGCCGATTGTTGCAGAATTGGCCAGAGAGATGGACATACTGACGGTCGCGGTCGTCACCAAGCCGTTCAATTTTGAAAAGCGCCATGATGTGGCGGAAATGGGTATACGTGAGCTTTCCCAACATGTGGACTCGCTCATAACCATCCCCAACGAGAAACTGCTGGCGGTGTTGGGCGAGCGAACCAGCATGCTGGACGCGTTCAGTGCCGCCAATGATGTGCTGCTCGGAGCGGTGCAGGGCATTGCAGATCTGATTATCCGTCCTGGCATCATCAACGTTGACTTTGCCGATGTGCGCACGGTGATGTCGGAGATGGGCATGGCCATGATGGGCACCGGCCGCGCCAGTGGCGACAACCGGGCACGCGATGCGGCAGAAGCCGCAATACGCTCACCCTTGCTGGAAGATGTAGATCTGCATGGTGCGCGCGGCATCCTGGTTAATGTTACCGCTGGCCCTGATCTCAACATTGGTGAATTTACCGATGTGGGGAACATTGTCGATGAATTTGCTTCTTCTTCCGCAACGGTTGTGGTCGGTACGGTTATCGACCCTGATATGGGCGATGAGTTGAAAGTCACCGTGGTGGCGACAGGATTAGGTGGGCTGGATATTCCTAACATAGTTGTCGACAACACCATTGCCCAGCAGGCATTGGACGGACAGGTTGATTATGCCCAGTTGGACCGGCCGGCCTTTGCCCGCGCTCAGCCAAGTACCGGTCGCGACAATGTGACCCAGGACCAGGACGGCCAGGATCTGGACTATCTGGATATACCCGCGTTCTTGCGCCGGCAAGCAGATTAGTCGCACAGGCACTCCAGCTTTTGATACACGGCGTTTGAGCAAAACGTTGTGTATCATTTTTGCCTGGGCGGCTGGCAACTGCGTCAGATGATACAAAATGAAACAAAAATCGAGGAGTGGTGCGTAGAGCAGTCGCTTGCGGCTTGATACCATGCGCGCCGATATGGAAGTAGCCAACTCTTTACAGCAACGCACGTTGAATAACAGTATTCGCGCCACAGGTGTAGGCCTGCACACCGGCGAGAAAGTTTTTTTGACGTTGAAACCTGCCCCGGTAGATACCGGTATCGTGTTCGTGCGTACAGATCTGGACACCGAACTGGTGTTACGCGCCCACGCGTTGAATGTGGGTGCAACCACCATGGCCACGTCGCTGACAGATGGCGTGCATGAAATATCTACCATCGAACATCTGATGTCTGCGTTTGCCGGGCTCGGCATCGATAATGCAACGGTTGAAGTCAGTGCAGCAGAGTTACCCATCATGGATGGCAGTGCAGCGCCTTTCGTTTTTCTGCTGCAATCTGCGGGGATCGTAGAACAGAATGCGCCCAAAAAATTCGTTCGTATTCTCAAAACGGTACGTTATGAGCAGGGTGACGTCACTGCCGAACTGGCACCCCATGATGGTTTTCAACTCAACTACACACTCAAGTACGATCATCCTGTGTTCAAGAAACATGAACACACGGTCTGCGTGAATTTTTCCACCACAGCCTATGTAAAAGAAGTCAGCCGGGCCAGAACGTTCGGCTTTTTGGCAGATTATGAGAAACTCCGATCCATGAATCTCGCCAAGGGCGGGAGTTTGGACAATACGGTGGTCGTCGATGACTACCGCATATTGAATGAAGAAGGGCTGCGCCTCGAAGATGAATTCGTAAAGCATAAGATTTTAGATGCCATTGGCGACCTCTATTTGCTCGGGCACAGCCTGATTGGGCGTTTTACAGGTCACAAATCAGGACATGGTCCTAACAACGCACTTTTACGCAAGTTACTTGATACTGAAGGTGCATACGACATCGTCACATTTGACGATGTCGAGACGGCACCTATCGCTTACGCCCGCCCGCTGCTAGCCGAAGCTTAATCACCTTTTACACTGCGTGTTCCGCTAACCCGGCGGGATGCGGATTTGTTCGCATAATCTGGATTTGTCATAGGCGACAATCAGTGTGCGGTGTTTGCCACCCTGAGTTTGCAGTCAGTTACCTTGCTGAAACTCTGGAGTGCTCTGAGCTGAGGGAGTAGTTCGGGTAGTAGGAATCGCAAGCGTGTTGCGGCTGCAGCACTGTGGCAAAGCACTTGTGCCTGGTTACCGCGAATGGCGGTAATTTCAACCTCATTGCGCAGCGGCGGATCGATGAATGCTCGGAGTTCTGCGGTCCATTGTTTTTGATTCGATGATGTCTTCAGCAGACGTTGTAAGGGAGTAAATCGGCTGTGGTTTTCGTCGAGCAGATCATTTATTTTGTTTGTCGACACGAGGACAAAGGTTCCGCTTGTGACGCTTTTAGGGGGCGTTACTGGTCATGGTACCTTACCAAGCTGCAGCGTTTGAAAAAAATGCGCAGGATAATAAAAAGAACTTCATGAAAATTATATTGCTCCGAGATAAAGGCATGAACCTGGCCTTGCAGGTCAGTCGCCGGCGTTTGGCGGTCATGGCAGCCATGCTCGGTGGTTGCATGACTGTGGGTCTGGTGTGGCTGGTGGTTAACTGGCCGGGTGGCGTTGATGCTGAAGAGGTCGTGGTTCATTGGCGCGCCGAATTAGCCTCACAACGGGATGACGTGCTGGCCATAGAGAAAAAGAGCCAGGCGCAAAGTGCCGCCGTCGGGCGTTTGCTGGCTGAAATGCAGGCACGCTTATTGCGCATGGAGGCGATAGGTGCACATATGATCGTCGTCGCCGATTTGACCGATGGCGAATTTGACTTCAACAGCCCGCCTGCCCAGGGTGGCCCCGTCGAGGGCGGGCAGACGACACTGGACTGGAACGAGTTGGGCCTGGAGCTGACGAAACTATCCAGTCAGATTCGACGCCGCGAATTCGAGTTGAATATTCTTGACCAGGTGCTGGTCAACGAAGAAATACGTACCGCCTCTCAAGTGCGCGGCCGGCCGGTGACCTGGGGCTGGTTGTCTTCACCCTATGGGCAGCGTGTAGACCCTATTACCGGGAAGACCGCGTGGCATTCCGGAGTAGATTTTGCAGGCCGCGACGGATCCGACGTGATAGCCGTCGCCAGTGGCGTGGTGACCTATGCCGCGGAGCGATATGGCTATGGCCGGTTGGTCGAAATCAGCCATGCTAATGGACTGGTGACTCGCTATGCGCATCACAAAGAGTTGCTCGTGCAACGCGGTGAGGTCGTCAAGAAAGGTGAGCGTATTGGCATAATGGGCAGTAGTGGCCGTTCCACGGGACCGCATGTGCATTTTGAAGTGTTGAAGAATGGTCGCAGTGTCGACCCGGCCAAATACATCACCCGGGGTTCCTGACCCGCATCAATCGTCGGACCACAGCGCGAATGGTGGTTGTTGCTTCGCAAATTCAGTGATATTCCTTTTTCCCAACGGCATCAGTGTCGGTACAATGCCGCCACCTGAAAACCCGTCAACAAGGCTCTATGGCTAATATTTTCACCAAAATCTTTGGTACCAAAAACGGTCGCGAACTCAAGCGCATGAGCAAGATTGTCGAGCGCGTAAACGAATTCGAAGATTCGTTCAATCAAGACACCGATCTAATCGAGGCTACCCAGCAGTTCAGGGCACGTATTGAGCAAGGGGAAAGCCTGGACCAGTTGTTGCCCGAAGCGTTCGCTGCGGTTCGCGAGGCAACCAAGCGTGCTAAGAATATGCGTCATTTTGACGTCCAGCTAATTGGTGGCATCACTTTACATGAAGGGCGCATCGCTGAAATGCGTACGGGCGAGGGCAAAACCCTGATGGCCACGTTACCCGCCTATCTGAACGCTCTGGATGGTGGTGGCGTGCACATTGTCACAGTGAATGATTATCTGGCAGGACGCGATGCCAATTGGATGGGTCCGATCTATGCCGAACTGGGGATGACCGTTGGCGTTGTGCAGTCTGGCCAGGACCCGATTTCCAAACGCGAAGCCTATGGCGCTGATGTCACTTACGGCACCAACAACGAGTTTGGTTTTGACTATTTGCGCGACAATATGGCTTTTACCCTGGACGATCGTTTCCAGCGTGGTATGAACTTTGCCATCGTCGATGAAGTTGACTCGATCTTGATCGACGAAGCGCGTACGCCGCTCATTATTTCCGGCCCAACCGAAGAAAATACAGCGCTCTACATCACCATGAACAAGCTGGTACCCAAACTTGAGCAGCAGGAGTTTCACGATCAGGCCAGAGTTTTTGGTGAAGAGGAGCCAGAACCCACCGGTGATTTCATGGTGGACGAAAAGAACCGACAGGTTGAGCTGACCGAACTGGGTCATCAGAAGGTCGAAGACGAACTGATTCGATTGGAGTTATTGCAAGACGGCGAAAGCCTCTATTCGTCATCGAACCTGAACATGCTGCACCACGTACATGCTGCGTTGAAGGCGCATGCGCTGTTCAAGCGCGATGTGGATTACATGGTCGCCGACGGCGAGATTGTGATTGTCGATGAACACACTGGCCGCGCCATGCCGGGACGTCGGTGGTCGGAAGGCATACACCAGGCGGTTGAAGCCAAAGAAGGTGTGAAGATACAAAACGAAAGTCAGACGTTGGCTTCCACCACATTCCAGAATTACTTCCGTCTCTATAAGAAGTTGTCCGGCATGACCGGTACCGCGGACACCGAAGCTTTTGAGTTCCACCAGATATACGGTTTAGACGTGGTGGTTATTCCTACCCATATGCCGATGGTCAGAGAGGATCAAAACGACCTCATCTATCTCACCATGGAGGATAAGTTCGATGCCATTGTTGAAGATATCACTGGCCGCATAGAAAAAGGTCAACCGATTCTAGTGGGCACCGCGTCCATTGAATCGTCGGAAATATTATCCGCGGAACTCGACAAACGTAAGATTGAGCACAGTGTGCTGAATGCCAAACAACACGAGCGTGAAGCGGACATCATTGCCGATGCGGGCCTTCCCAGTGTGGTTACAATCGCCACCAACATGGCGGGGCGCGGCACCGATATTGTACTTGGCGGCAACCTTGAGGCTGAGTTCGAGCGCGCCGTAGAACTGTCGGACGAACAACGATCTGCTCTCAGTGATGCCTGGCAAATCCGCCACGATCAGGTCATCGAATCCGGTGGACTACATATCGTTGGTACTGAACGCCATGAATCACGCCGCATCGACAATCAACTGCGCGGCCGTTCGGGCCGCCAGGGTGACCCTGGCTCCAGCCGCTTTTATCTGTCGATGGAAGATAACCTGATGCGCATCTTTGCTTCGGATCGCGTGCGCGGCATGATGAAATCACTGGGCATGGAAAAAGGTGAAGCGATCGAGCATCGTATCGTTAACCGCTCGATAGAGAACGCCCAGCGCAAGGTGGAAGGCCACAACTTCGATATTCGCAAGAACCTGTTGGAATATGACGATGTGTCCAACGATCAACGCCAGATCATATACCAGCAACGTCGTGATCTCATGGCCTCGGACGATATCACCGACACAGTTTCCGGGTTGCGTGAAGAAATGGTCTATGACGTGCTCGCGCAGTACATACCACCCCAGAGTCTCGAAGAACAGTGGGATATACCCGGCCTGCAGGAAGCTTTGGTCACCGAATTTTCATCTGAACAGCCTGTTGCCCGTTGGTTGGAGGAAGACGACGATCTCGAAGAGGACAAGCTTCGCGAACGCATACTTACCCAGATCGAAAATGAATATAGTGAGAAAGAAAAGGAATGGGGTTCGGTAGGTGTCGATATGCGGGTCGTCGAAAAGCAGATCATGCTGCAGATTCTCGACCAGCGCTGGAAAGAACACCTCGCCTCAATGGACCATTTGCGTCAGGGTATTCACTTGCGGGCGTATGCGCAAAAACAGCCGAAACAAGAATACAAGCGTGAATCTTTTGAGCTGTTTCAAGAGCTGTTATTCAACATAAAGCTGGATGTCGTGCGCATGTTGTCGCGGATTCAAATTGAGCGCCCGGAAGAAGTCGAAGAAAGCGAACGCAGACGTCGTTCCGTAGCAGAGCAGCGCATGGACTACCAACATGCCGATTCAGCCGCCTTGGATGGCGGCCCGGCAGGCGCACCACCCGCAGCCCAACGGGCACCCGCTGAAGAACCGGTATCAACATTTGTGCGCAGTGAGCGCAAAGTCGGTCGCAACGAGCCGTGCCCCTGTGGCTCCGGAAAGAAATACAAGCAATGTCACGGCAAAGTCGCCTGAAGCGGGCATTGTAGCGATGGCAGTTAACCTGCGCCCACCTGATGAGCTGTTACCGGTGCCCGGAGTGCGTGTCGGTAGCGCCTGTGCCGGTATAAAGCAAACCGAGCGTGACGATATTGCGCTGTTTCATTTTGTCAGCGGCACGCAGATAGCCGGTGTCTACACCCAGTCACACTTTGCTGCTGCGCCAGTGCTGCTGGCCCGGGCGCGACAATCCCAGAGCAGGGCGTGGGTGGTCAACAGCGGCAACGCGAATGCGGCAACGGGAGAGGTTGGCGGCGAAGATGCGCAAGCAGTGTGCGCCCAGGCCGGGCGCTTATTGCGGGTATCTGCAGAACAGGTGCAGCCGTTTTCTACCGGTGTTATCGGTGAGCGATTGCCAGTAGAAAAAATGAACAGCGCGCTGCACCAAGCGTCAGCAAGCTTAATCGATACTGGCTGGCTAGCAGCAGCTCAAGCCATCATGACCACAGATACCCTGCCCAAGGGTGTGTCCGCCCGGATAGTAGTCGGCGGGGTCAATGTGACCATCACCGGTATCGCCAAGGGTTCCGGCATGATAAAGCCCAATATGGCAACCATGCTTGCCTACATGGCTTGCGATGCCTGCGTCGGCGACGGTGTTGCAGATATGCTTGTTCGCGATGCGGTTGCACATAGCTTCAACCGCATTACCGTGGATGGCGATACCTCCACCAACGACTGTTTCATGTTGGCTTGTAGCGGGCAAGCGGGTAACCCGGTCATCGATGGTCGCGGTCATCCTGACTATGCGACGTTGGCCGCGGCGATCACTGAGCTGGCGACCAGCCTGGCACAAAATCTGGTCCGCGATGGCGAGGGTGCAACCAAGTTTGTCACCGTGCATGTCGCTGGCGCAGCATCGGCTGAGGATTGTCTGGCGATCGCCTATACCGTGGCTGAATCGCCGCTGGTGAAGACGGCGTTGTTTGCCGGAGACGCGAACTGGGGACGTTTTTGTATGGCCATCGGCCGCGCACCGGTTGCCGAGCTGGACGCGAATCAGGTTCAGTTGTGGCTTGACGATGTACAGGTCGCTGAAAATGGCTTGATGTCGTCGAGCTACACCGAAGCCGACGGCGCTGCGGTGCTGGCGCAGGATGAATTTACCATCAGCATTCGTGTTGGCCCCGGTACGGCACAAGAAACTGTGTGGACCACCGACCTATCCTATGACTACGTACGCATCAACGCGGAATATCGTACCTGAACTATATTTGGTGTCAGAGTAAATTACTCTGACCCCAAATTTTCCCAATCTTCTCCTGCGTCTTCGTCACTGACGATGCGGTTACTGCCATCCGCCCACGCGCCCAGATCAATAAGTGAGCACCGCTGCGAACAAAACGGACGGTACGGGTTTTTCGCTGTCCATTTCACTGTGGCCTTGCAGTTCGGGCAGCTGACTATGCGGGCTGTTTCTGACATATCTTTAAGTACGCTGCATGTTGTTTATCTACCTGGTCGTGCAGGTGGGTCGGGTTTTGATCGTTGACGATAACATCGTCTGCTGCCTTAAGCCGCTGCTCACGGCTGGCCTGGGCGCGCATGATATTATCAACCTGCTCACGAGTATTGTTGTCTCTATCCATAGTGCGAGATATCTGTAACGCCTCGGGTACATCAATCACCAGTACGCGATCGCACCAGCGGTGTTGGCGAGACTCGATCAGCAATGGGTTGACCAACAGCACATAGGCCGAGGTTGCGGCGTCAATTTGTGCTTTGAGGTAAGTAGAGATCAGAGGGTGTAGCAGACTTTGCAGCCACTGCCGTTGTTCTGCGTCGGCGAACACCAGGTGGCGCAGGGCGGTACGGTCGAGGCTGTCGTCTTGCCGCAGAATCTGTGCACCGAAGTGATCGGCAATTTGCGCAAGTGCCGGTTGGCCAGGCTCGACCACCGCTCGACTGGCCAGGTCCGCATCGACAACGGTGATGCCGTGCGCGACAAATCGATCAGCAGCGGCGCTCTTGCCGCTGCCGATGCCACCGGTTAAACCGATTAACATGTTGGCCATCGAGGACTTTATCTATGGTAGAAAAACGGACAGCACATTATCACGAAATATCAGCGTCACCCAACCAGCGATGGCCAGAAAAGGACCAAAGGCGATGGGCTCCTGAGAAGTCTGTCTGGCTGTGAGAATTCGTATCAAGGCGTACAACAGCCCAATGCTGGCGGCAATGAGAATGATGCTGGGCAAAACCTGCCAGCCCATCCACGCGCCAAGGGCAGCAAACAGCTTGAAGTCGCCGTAACCCATGCCTTCTTTGCCGGTCAGCAACTTGAACGCCCAATACACGCTCCACAAGAACAGATAACCGGCAATCGCTCCGGCCACCGCATGTTGCAAAGGCACGATACCGGTGAAAAAACCGTTGGTCAGCAGGCCCAACCACAGCAACGGGTAAGTCAGTTGATCGGGTAACAACGTGGTGTCGTAATCGATGAAAGTTGCAGCGATCAAGATCCAGGTAAACAGCACAGCCAGCAGACCGAGCCAGGTAAAACCAAACATTGCGATTATCACCAGCGAGCAAACTGCCGTCAGCAGCTCGATGGCTGGATATCGGATCGAGATGGGGGCCTTGCAGCTTGAGCATTTGCCGCGAAGGAACAACCAGCTGAGTATCGGGATGTTTTCCAGCGCCGTGATCTGATGAGCACATTGCGGGCAGCGCGAGCGAGGCACCATCAAGTTAAACGGGGCTTCGTCTGGTGCTTTCGCGGGTGCGTCGGGGGGCGCCGTGGCTTGATTAAGAATAGCGCGGGCTTGTTCGGCCCAGTCTCGTTCCAGCATCACCGGTAGCCGGTAGATGACAACGTTAAGGAAGCTACCGACGCTTAAGCTCATCCAGATGAGTAATACCAGGCCCTGCCACCCATAGAGTGTCAAGAGTTCCAATGACATAAGGTGCGCGAGTCAGGCCTGGAGGGTCGTCTAGCCTTCGGCTATCCGCCAACTACGGCGCCGAGTTGGAAGATGGGCAGGTACATGGCGATAATCAACCCGCCAACCAACACGCCCAGTACCGACATGATCAGGGGTTCCATTAAGCTCGTCAGATTGTCCACCGCATTTTCGACCTGTTCTTCGTAATAGCTCGCGGATTTGTCCAACATGTCATCCAACGCGCCTGCTTCTTCGCCGATGGCGACCATCTGGATAATCATGTTTGGGAACACACCGGTGTTGCGCATGGAGAAGTGGAGCTGTTGACCGGTAGAAACATCGTCGCGAACCTTATAGACCGCCTCGACAAATACGTTGTTGCCGGTTGAACCGGCTACTGAGTTTAGGGCCTCAACTAACGGTACACCGGCGGCGAAAGTCGTCGCCAGAGTACGGGCATAACGTGCAACCGAAGACTTTTCTATGATGTCACCGGCGACAGGTAGTTTCAGGCTGATTCGGTCCAGTGCATTACGGAGCTTTTTAGAGCGCTTTTTGGCTTCCGTGAAAGCGAAAACGAAACCCATGACACCGAGCACGATGACAAACCAGTAGGCTTGCGCAAATTCTGAAAAATTGATGACCATTTTCGTAAAAGCGGGAAGCTCGGCACCAAAACCAGCGAACACGGCCTCGAACTGCGGCACCACCTTAATCAGCAGGATGCCGGATACGATAACTGCGACCACCAGCACGGCGATTGGATAGGTCATCGCCTTGCGCACTTTGGCCTTCAGAGACTCTGTCTTTTCTTTGTAAGTTGCGACCCGATCCAGCATCGATTCCAGAGCACCTGACTGTTCGCCGGCATCCACGAGGTTGCAGAAAAGTTCGTCAAACTCGTTGGGATGGCGCCGTAGGGCCGCGGCAAAGGCGGTGCCGCTGGCAACATCATTGCGCACGGACAGAATAAGCTCTCTCAATTTAGGCTTGTCGACGCCCTCGGCAACGATGTCGAAGGCTTGAACCAGCGGTACGCCAGCACGCATCATGGTGGCCATCTGGCGGGTAAACAGGGCGATATCTGCGGGCTTTACCTTGCCGCCTCCGCCGAGGCGTATGCCAGCGGATTTCTTCTTAACTTTGTTAGCGACGATCCCTTGCTTACGCAACTCCGCCTTGGCGAGAGCCGGTGTCGATGAAGAAATCTCACCCTTGGTCTTGCGACCTTGTTTGTCTTTGCCTTCCCAGACGAATACTGCAGTTTCGGCCATTTTCTTGCGTTACCTGTTAATAATTTCGAGTGCTAGTGGCCGGTAGTAACCCGGTTAGCCTCTGCCAGACTCGTTACCCCTTGCATAACCTTTATCAGGCCGGATCTACGCAGATCGTTGAACCCGTGCTTCTTCGCCTGGCTAGCAATTTCTAAGCTATTGCCGTCCTCCATGATAATACGAGACAGCTCCGGGGTTATTTTAACTACTTCATATATTCCGACACGACCCTTGTAACCGGCGTTACATTTGTCACACCCATCGTTATTAGCTTCATAAACTTCGAAGCCCGTCACAATGTCTTCCTCTGTGAAACCCTCTTCTTCGAGGGCCTCCTTCGGAACTGGTATAGTTTTTTTACATTCAGGGCACAAACGTCGCGCCAGGCGCTGGGCAATGATGAGATCGACCGATGTCGCCAGGTTAAATGACGGCACACCCATGTTGCGCAGGCGCGTCAGGGTTTCAGCGGCGGAGTTGGTGTGTAACGTCGATAACACCATATGACCCGTCTGGGCAGCCTTGATTGCAATTTCAGCGGTCTCAATGTCGCGTATCTCTCCCACCATGACCACATCCGGGTCCTGCCGCAGAAATGAGCGCAGCGCGGTGGAAAAATCGAGCCCCACTTTGTAATTCACGTTGACCTGGTTGATGCCTTCCAGATTAATTTCGACAGGATCTTCGGCTGTGGCGATATTTCGTTCTGGGGTATTTAGAATGTTGAGGCCGGTGTAAAGCGACACCGTCTTACCACTACCGGTTGGGCCGGTGACTAAGATCATACCTTGCGGGCGATGCAGGGCGTCAAGGAACATTTTTTCCTGTTCCTGTTCGAAACCCAATGCTTCAATGCCCATTTTGGCGCTGGCTGGGTCGAGAATACGAAGCACAACCTTCTCGCCCCACAACGTGGGTAGCGTATTTACGCGAAAGTCGATCGCCCGGGTCTTTGACAGCCTCATTTTTATCCGGCCGTCCTGGGGGATGCGCCGTTCCGAGATGTCCATCTCTGACATGACTTTCAAGCGGGCGGCGAGCCGGGTGCCGAGATTTTGTGGCGGGTTGCTGGCAACATGGAGGATGCCGTCGGTACGAAAGCGTACCCGGTAAGATCTTTCGTAGGGCTCGAAGTGAATATCTGAGGCACCGATTTTGATAGCGTCGAGCAGCATCTTGTTGACGAAACGCACTATAGGCGTGTCGTCAGTGGCGGAACCCACATCCTCTTGTTCGGTTGTATCCGGATCGGTCATCGAGTCCATGTCGAAGTCGGTCAGGTCATCGCCGTCTAAGTCGCCGAGGCCATCCTCTTGCTGAGTGTTGAGAAATTTATCAATCAGCGCAGCAAGCTTGTCTTCCTCTACCAGAACCGGCTCGGTGTTGACTCCGGTATGAAACTTGATTTCGTCCAGGGCTTGCAGGTTTGTCGGATCGGACACGGCGACAAATAATCTTACCCCGCGACGCACCAGGGGCAGCGCATTGTGCCGGGTGATCAGATTTTCTTTGACGAGATTCCGGGGGATGCTGTCTACGTCGAAAGCAGACAGATCCAGAAGCGGTACGCCAAATTCTGCAGCAGCAGAAACAGCGATGGCTTTGGCTTCGACCAACTTATTTTGCACAAGATAGCTCACCAACGGGGTTGCTGCCTTGCGCGCCTCGACGGTAGCCTTTAAGACGATTTCGGCATCCACAAGACCTTCATCCACTAGTCTTCGAGCCAGTCCGCTAAGTGGTATTGGTTCAGTAGCCATAAAACGCTGAGATCCTTGTCAACCTGTGTTCAGCATGAAGAACATAAAATGTGCCCAAGTTTAACGATACCTATCCTGAGCCCGGCAAGTGTATGCCTGGTTCACAATACTGTCGACCAGCCCCTGTTAACATAATACCGATCCTGCAGGCGTTGGCTCGGTATCCTGATATAAGGTATTGAACCCCAGGTTATGCAAAGGTGACGCACTACGGCACCCCTGATTGGTGACGAGTAGGGTCAGCTTTTGACCTTAAGAGCTTAAGCCAGAGGCTGATGGTCGCCCGAGGGCATCTCCTACAGGGACTGTATATAAGCAGCTATTGATCGTTAAGCTACTGATAAACATAATAAAAAATATTGAGAAGCAGGAATTGAAGTAGTTTGGCATGGGCTTTGCTTCTTAAGTCGTCAACGGGCGCGGCTTGCGTGACCAATGTCCTTGGCTGCCACGTTTAATAAACATTAGTAACGGAGTTTGTTCCAAATGAAAAACGCACTATCCAAGGGTTTTACCCTCATCGAACTGATGATCGTAGTCGCTATTATCGGCATCCTGGCCGCAGTAGCTCTGCCTGCTTATCAGTCTTATATTCAAACGACCAATGATGCGAAAGTGAACGCGCACTATGAAGAGGCGATTAGTTTCATCAATTCTGAGTTTCAGCGTACGCGGGCAGATATTGCTCTGGGTACGGAAACTCGAGCACAAGCTGACACCCGGTTTGGTGACGATACTGCGATTGTTCTTGAACTTCGCGCCCAGGTTGGTGCAGAGAAATTTGATCGCGCATCGCCTGAAGGTGTAGAGGCAGTAGTACAGGGTGGGTCTGTCGCTTTGGACGGTTCTGTTGGTGTCCTTTCCAGTGGCGGCATTGACACTGGTGATTTGAGCGTGGTCGTCGAGCGGCCGGCTTACGGTGGTTTCGCCGCTGGCGGTGTAACTACGACAAGCGTGGACTGGAACTAGTCTGGGGATTTACACCTCTAGCCTAGAAAAAGGGTAGCTTTGGCTGCCCTTTTTGCATTTGACGAATTAGATAAGCGACATCAAGGGTGTAATAATGACACGCAATACTGGATTCACTTTAATCGAGTTAATGATCTCGGTTGCCATCCTCAGCATACTGATGGCGGTTGCTTTGCCAGCGTACCGGAACTACGTAAACACAGCCGAAGAAGGCGCATTGGTCACCAACATTGAATCAATGACCATTTTTCAGGAAGATTTCTTTCTTAGAAACGGGAATTATGCTGCACCACTGGCGGATCTGGCAGCGATCAACACGGCCATTGGCTGGCAGCCGCGCACTAACGATGGCATAACTTATGTGGTTGCAGACACGGGTGGCAATACCTACAGTGTCACAGCAACCAGCGCTGCAGGTGATACCGTCTGCATTGTTTTTCCTGCAAAGGACCGTTGTTAGGCGATCGACGCTTCCTTCGAAAATCCAAAACAAGTATTCTAGCGCCGCGTGCCGGGATAGCTCAGTTGGTAGAGCAACTGATTCGTAATCAGTAGGTCCGCGGTTCGATTCCGCGTTCCGGCACCATTCAAAAAGACTTTTCGGCATAAGCAATCACTAATCAAGCAACGTCCTGGATAAAACTAGGGGGAATCCTCAGGATTGGAGAAGAATGAGCGGATTTGTCGAGGAAGAGAATTGCGAACAGCCCACGAAGTTTCCGGAACGGGTTGATAACTATTTAGGGAGAGGACTGGTGCAATGCGTAAGCTTGGCGCTAGTGTTAATCGGAAGGATGGGCACCGCACTAAGGTTCATCGTCCAATTGGTACGGAACTTTGGAGTGAGGTGAAAAAAATAGCGCTGCGACCTGACCAGGGGATCTCGTGAAAGGCTGGCAGAAACTGATAGCAACCGCAGGCGATCTGGGAAGCCCGATTGCACAGGGTGCCAAGATTCTCGATTTTGGATGTGGAAACGGGGACACTGTGCATGCGCTTCGCATGAACGGCTTCGACGCCCATGGCTGTGACTTCCACTTTAAGCCTGGTGAAAATGTGGAACGGTTGAACAGAGAGGGTCTGTTGGCAACGATCGAGCCAGTACCGTATCGGCTACCCTACAAAGACAGCACCTTCGATTTTATTTTGAGTCAACAGGTCTTTGAGCATGTTCAAAATTATGGCGAAACTTTCTCAGAGATTCATCGCGTCCTAAAGGTTGGAGCGATGGGCTTGCACGTTTTCCCTTCGCGATACCGCCCGATTGAGAGCCATGTCTTCGTACCGTTTGCCAGTATCATTCAAAATTATTGGTGGCTGCGGCTTTGGGCTCAATTGGGCGTTCGAAATCCATCCCAAGTTGGTATGGATGCACGGCAAGTCGCCAAATTGAACTATGACTATCTCACTAACAACACGAATTATCTAAGTGAGAGGCGAATTTCGAAGCTCTTGGACCTATGCTTCGATGAGCATGGCTTCTGTGAAAAACAGGCTGCCAGGTATACCCGGCTTGTCAACCAAAAATGGATACTTGGGCTTCCATTCTTGTCTATTCTGTTAAAGAACTACACCCGTGTCATGTATATGCGGCGCGGTAATTGAAGTTCTCAAGGACATCATTGAGCCAACTTGCCCCGGTCGTAGCGTTGATGTGCGGCTTTTTAGTGGCCTGCCATTTCTACGGGTTGGGTTTCAATCTGTCGTTCTTGTGGCTGAGCAGTCTTGCGCCATTAGCAATATTGACGATCAATGGACGACG